>Ga0206979_1043_pt1 | contig 22011 bp, 20 predicted proteins | sample Alteio_BWMinCont_19_FD_153463 | JGI IMG/M metagenome (GOLD analysis project Ga0206979, IMG submission 153463) | Enriched cells from forest soil in Barre Woods Harvard Forest LTER site, Petersham, Massachusetts, United States -... | ecosystem: Environmental > Terrestrial > Soil > Temperate forest >... | reverse complement strand
GGAATGGAATGTGATGCGTTATTATGCCAGAACTATCAATGGAATGCACGAAACTATAGCTTCAGGAGATTCGATTAAAATAAAAATCCCGATTACAATAGAGGAGTTCAGTCACAAACTCAAAAGCATGCCGAGCATGACAACCCCTGAACTAAACAGTTTTATCGAAAGCGAAAAAGCAAGAGGCGAAGAGAATGTGAGTTTCTATCTTGTTGAAAAATTCAAGCGGTTCTCCATGCCTTTTGATATTATTGTCCTGGTATTGATCGCAGTTTCCCTTGCCACCCGAAAAGTCCGCGGCGGCCTCGGAATGCACCTGCTTTGGGGGATTTTAATTGCACTCTCACAGGTCATGTTTGTCCGGTTTTCCACCACTTTTGCTACCAATTCAGATTTCCCGCCACAATTGGCGGTTTTCCTCCCGACACTCGTTTATGGGTTTGTTGCCTTTTTGCTGGTAAGGACGACACCGAAGTAAGAACACAATTCAGCAGAGATGAAATCACTGATTAATATTGCCTTACTGTTTGGGTTAATTAGCCTGAATTCATGTGCGATTACAAAAAGGCCGCAGTTACTTCAATCCAATTTGCTTACGTCAAAGCAGGAGTTGCAACAGTCTGTTGGATTTGTTTCTATAAAAGAAAAACCGGTTTTTTGTTTGCCTCAGTTAAACGGTACGTCTCATGCGGATTCTATCAAAAATCAAACAATCAGTGGTGGATCTAAAAAGAAAGTATTATTGCAAAATTTTGCTTTCAAAAAGTTCAATACTGAAATCATAACTATTCCAGTTACTAGACTTAAAACAATCGGCAATACATTTTTGCGGCCCTCTGCTTATGAAGCATATTATTCAAGGAACTCAAATATTGAATCCAATATTTATTCAAAATTGGCCACCCTTTTTCTTATATTAACTTTGTGTATGATTGTCGTTTTTTTTGTAGCAGCCAATTCAGAGCTTCCACTTGCTTTTTCAGGAGGTATAGTTTTGCTCATTCTTGTTTTTTTACTTGCATGTCTGGTGTTTTTTATTATTGGGCTTGTTCATAGGAAGAAGTGAGAAATATTTATTTCCCACTTCCTATTTGCAAAGGATAAGAATTTTTAAAAGTGACACACAAATTAAAAAATATTTTTTTATAACTCATTGAATAAATTATAGTTAAAAAGTATTTTTCATAGATACCCACCCACTTTGCCTTCTTGATATATATGTATATAAAAACCAGGCCGAAAGTCAAGGTATCGGCATCGCTCTTTATTTATTGATAGGAATCAAATCTTTTGTTCAGTGCCCCTCTTCAAGGTGACAAAAAAGATGTTAATGTGTTGTTTCACTTTAAACATTGTAAATCAAAAGGATATCTATCCAGAAACTGTAAGTGGGTTTACAATTTGCCATAAATGTAAACCCAAGTGTGACACCTAAACCACTCAATAGCAATAAATAACCTAAAAAACTTTACAAAAAATGCTCAACAGTGTAAACCTCAGGAACAGGAATGAAGTAGAAAGAGAAAGGATTAAGAGAAAATAAAATTTCACATTGTCAATCTGCCTTCACATAGTCCTGCTCATCTCCATTATCGGAAAGGATGAGTGATTCATCGGAGATTTTCTTAACGGCCATTCTTTTTTCGGTTTTGCCTTTTTGCTTGAAAACAATGGTTTTACCATGATCGTCAAGTTTCCAGGTTCCGCTGTAGATGGAGTTCCGCTGCGAGAAGATGAAGGATGAATCCTGGTTCAGAACAAGAGTAGCTTCATCAGTAATCATCCGCCACTTGTGCTGCATGGGCTTATAGTGGTCTCTATTGCAGGCCTGAAGCATGGAAAACACACCAATGGCTGCAATGATAATAAGGATTCTATGCCTGAGGATATTTTTCATGTGTACTTTGGAGTATCAAAGTTATCAAAGATCAAGCCGAATAGCAAATATGGCTCCGCAATTAATATTACCCTCTCCTTTGGAGAGGGCAGTGTGAGGCTAAAATGCGAAGTTAAACGCTAAGCTGGGCATAATAGGCAATTGATTGACCCGGATATAATTTACCCGATCAAAATAAAACACATTTGCCCGGTCGTATACATTTGTAACCGTAAATATCACTCTCAATATCCGGTGTTTGGTAAAAGTATAGGTCTTCGTAGCCGATGCATCAAGCCTATGATAATCTGATAACCTGCCACCATCGAGACCAGCATACTGGATACCCAGGTTACCGTTGGAAGTGATGTAATTGGTATTCACACCCTGAGCCTGAAACGGTAATTGCTCATACAAACCCTGCGTTTGCGTGAAAGGGAATCCTGAACCATAAGTCCACCTGGCAGATGCTTCCCAGCTTTGTTTTTTACCGAATTTATAAGCAACAAGTATATTCACAGAATTTCTTCGGTCCCAGAATGGAGGGAAGGTTTGTGTCCCATCATTGTAAGTCACTTTAGAATAAGAATATGTCAACCATACATACCATGGGTTTTTGTCATAAGTCATCAAAAAATCTGCGCCATAGCTTTGGCCTGTTTCCGTAATAAAATCAGGATCTGTATTAAAAATCTTGTTTTCATTAACCGTAATGAGCTGCGGGAAATCCTTGTAATATGGTTCAATAGATAGCGTGGTGTTTTTAGCGATATCAGCCTCAATACCACCGATCAGGTCCCATGATTTTTCTATTTTTGATGCTACCTGGTTGCCATTTATATCGTATAAATTTGCAGGAGCCGTCAGATATCCGTAAAACAGGTTCACCACATCCTGGTCGCTCGTGGCAGCAAATAAATTCTGAGAATACATTCCTGCACCTGCTTTTATCCTGATTTTATCTGTCAATACATATTTAATGCCCATTCTTGGTTCAAATGAAAATTCATTAAGGTCTGAATAAAATTGCATCCGCACACTTGGGTCAAGTACAAGTCTGCCGATGACTTTATTATAATGGACATAACCCGAAAGCGTTGTAGTGTAAGTACCTTCATTAATGGTTTGGCTGGCAGTGTTCTCATAGGTAAACGCTGTCTGACCGCCGGCTATCTCAAATCCATATTTTAGAAGATCTTTTCCTGGATAGTAGGTAAAATCAAGTCCGGTCTGGAAACCTCCTATACTGCTCGACCTCGGCACATTAGAAGGATCATTTTCGTTGTCTGTATAATAAGAATAGGAGAAATGACCTTCAATTACAGTAGATGAAGATGGCGGTAGCAAAACGAATTTTCCGCCCAGGCCATAAGAGTTCCAGTTATATTTGGTGGTAGGGAAGTTGACATTGTCATTAAAGTCGAATCCGAAAAGATCAAATTTACTCCCTCCCGGAGCATTAAAGGTTAGTTTGCCGTACAGATCCAAAAAATCATAAGGCAGCCCGTTTGGACCTGCGTACGAATAAAACAACGGAGCAGTTTCACCGAGATAAGAGCCACGGGCTGAGAGCAGGTAAGAAGACCCGCCTTTGTCTTCACTGAATTTGTTGAACGGACCTTCCACTTCAAGTTTGGAAACAAAAGGACTAACGCTCACATCACCTGCAAATCTGCTCTGATCGCCGTCCCTTGTCGTGACATCCATTACAGATGAAATTCGTCCACCATAAGAGGCGTCAAAGCCACCAGTATATACGTTTACATTGCGGATAATATCAGGATCAAAAACTGAAAACAACCCTATGGAGTGGAAGGCATTGTATATCGGCATCCCATCCATTAAAACGAGGTTTTGAACAGGTGAACCGCCTCTGATGTAAAGCTGTCCGCCCTGATCACCTGTTGAAACAACGCCAGGCAAGATCTGCAGATATTGTGCAAGATCAGCTTCTCCACCTACTGAAGGAAGTGTTTTGATCTGTTGGGTGGTTATGTCAATTTTACTAAGCCCTACCCTGGTTTCGTTCTGGCTTTTACTTTGTTCTATTTTTACTTCGTTGAGACCAATTTCTACCTGGTTGAGATACACATTGATGGTGTATAATTTATTGGCCTTGATAATAATTGTACTCTTAAAGGTGTCATAACCCATGGTATTGCTCACAAGGGTATAGGTTCCTTCAGGGATTTTGTTAATCGTATATATCCCGTTCAGATCACTGTTCCCTCCCAGGCCTGTTCCAAGCAAAACTACATGGGTGTACATAATTGGTTCACCGGTGCTTTTGTCATACACCGTTCCTCTTATTTCACCTGTCTGACCTTTGACTTTTGGCAAGATCAAAAGCATCAAAACAATGAGAAATAAAGAAAATTTAGGTTTTAGTTTGCTGTAACTGTTTGTTTGTATCATTCCGGCGCTGAAAATAATCTGCAATAGTACAGCTTTTTTTGGCTCCTTGTACCTGAATCACAGAAGACAAATTCTGCTCTTTATCGGATTTTTTAGACTAATCTTTCTATGATGACGGGAATTATTCAATGATTAATTTCCTGGTTTCAATTGAAGTTCCGCTTTGAATCTTTACAAAATATAACCCTTTGGGATATTCTGATAAATTCAGTTCAAGTTTTTGAACACCTTTTGCGGTCAAGCCATTGTAGACGGAATTAATACATTTCCCTGTAATATCCAGAATTTGAATACTTAAGGAACTTGTTTCCGGAGTATTGTAACTGACCGTGGTAAAACCTGCTGTCGGATTTGGATAAATACTCATTTCAGGAAGAATGGCAATCTCATCTTTAATGCCGGCATTTACGGTGCAGTTAAAAGTATATGTGGTTCCATTAGCAGGCATCCCGGTAAGCCCGTTATAATCTAAAGACGGATTAAGGGTCGGATTTGATGGATTTCCTGTCAGGTAAAAGGCCTTCAAAATTTTGTTGTTATCTGCCTTTTTTGTGCTTGCAATAAAGAGACCTATAGGAGGTCCGCTAAGTCCTTTCCCGAACGCCACATTCGGATCTTTAACAGAACTTTTGCCAAAATGGACCTCATAGGTTGCATTTTCATACAGCCACATCTGAAAATTTACATAGTCCGATGTATCTCCGTAAGTTAGTCCGGCATTTTTCCAGTCAAATTTAATGATGCGGTTTGGGGTGCTGCCATCAATTTCAAAATCCATTGCGGAATTTGATTTAGATTTCAAGGATGTGAAAAAACCGTCAAAATCAAAATCAATACTGTCGGTTGAGGAGCCTCCTGCTAAAGTTCCGGCTCCAAAAAGCAAAATACCATCATTGCCTGCGCCATCAAATGGCCAGGTTTGACCAAACCAGTTAAACGTAGTGTGGATATTTCCTTGCAAAAACAAAGAATCATTCCAGGTATTGGCAATCAATGTTGGGTCGGATAATGGTATATAAGTGTTTCCAAATGTACTCGTTTCAGTATAAACCTGTGCAGACGAAGGTTTTGAAATAAAGAGTATACTGGCAAGTAAAACGAGGGTAAAAAGTTTGATTTTCATATCATTTAATAATTTATAAGTTCCCTAAAAAATATTTTTGATGCATGAAGAATACAGCAATACTATAATATTTTCTTTTTCGTGATTCGAATTTTTCACGACAAATTCCCGGACTTATCGGCCAATCCAACGAATGATTTATCAGGAGACTTTTATCAACAACGAATTAAATTTTTGGCAATCAAATGGAATTAATAGTTTTGGCTTTTCAACAATTAAATCAAGAAAATATGAGAATTGTTATTGCTTCATTGGTTGGCATGGTTATACTTTTTGTGTACCAGGCACTTTCATGGTCGGTTTCACCCGTCCATAAAAACACATTTGGATATACCAAAGACCAGGACGCTATAGTAGCGTTCCTTTCGCAACATCTTCATGAAGATGAAATATATTATATGCCTTCTCCCCCACCCGGCTCCAGTATGCAGGAACACCAGGACATGATGAAATCGATGGTTGGGAAGCCATATGCACTTGTAAACTACCACGCTGCGATGTCAGGAAACATGACCTCAGAATACATAATGGGATTATTGCTCAACCTCGCATGCGTTCTATTAATCGTATTGCTCATGAACCGCGCAGCAATTGCTTTTACAACATTTGGATCCAGGCTTGGGCTTGTGATGACATTCAGCGTATTCCTGGTATTGGCAGCCCCTATGATGACGATGAACTGGTGGGGATATCCATGGCATTACGTTGCAGGGGATGTAACAGATATGCTTATCGGCTGGTTTCTCTGCGGCTTATGGCTTTCATGGTATATGGGCAGGGCCAAAAAGGCAGCTTAAACACTGGCAAATTTTTGCTAATTGCTAATAATAGTTCTAGTCTCCGTTAATTCCACTTCAATCAAATAATGATTGTAAACAACACGTGCATCTGATGCCTTCGGGTAATTTCTTTCAAATGATTTAGGGAATTGACTTGTAGTTATCTTTAATTTTTGTTCTTTAGCCGTTGGATATATGCGAAAGATGTTGCCTTTTATATCTATGTCTATGGGCATGTTAAAGCCTTTAACAGCATATTTCCACTTATATGTTAATTCAATTGTCGTTCCTCGCTGCTCTGCTTCAAACGACAAAACAGGCAGGCTGTCATGCTTTAAATACTGATCAAAGAGTGTATTGAAATTCTTGCCGGTTTTTTCGTTTACTAATTTTATAAAATCACCAGAAGTGATATTACTGTATTTATATTTGTCCTGAAATGAACGTATGATATTGAACCACAATGAATCATTCCCGATGATATATCTTAGTGAATGCAGCATCCAGGCCCCTTTATAATAAATATCATTGTCTGCTCTTTCATATTCGTTTACGCCAAAATGGCCGATGACCGGGCTCTGGTTTTTAATGAGATTGTACTGAGAATTCAGATATTCCTGCGCCGCTGCTTTGCCTTTTGTACATTCAAGATACAATGATTCAGCATATGTTGCAAAAGATTCGTGAAGCCACATCTCGGCCTGGTCATTCACGCTGAGTGAATTGCCCCACCATTCATGTGCACTTTCATGAACAATAATAAAATCAAACCCAAATTCATTTAGTTTAAAATGATTGCCGTAGGATATGGCACCCTGGTGTTCCATTCCCCAGTAGCTGGTTTCAACCAGCCCATATCCATCTCTTGTAAAAGGATATGGCCCAAAATATTTTTCAAAACATCTCAGCATGGGTTTTACCTGTTGTGAAAAAAAAGATTCTGCCTGTTTTACATGATAATCAAGCACGAAATAATCCAATGCCAGAGGGCCCGCTAAAGATTGAAAGGTATCATGGATCCGTTCATATTTGCCAATGTTCAGGGTAACGTCATAAGTGTTTATGGGATAAGTTACTACCCAATTGAATCTGTTATATCCATCATATCCATCTTCTATACTTTTAAGCTGTCCATTAGAAACACAGAAATAACCTTCAGGCACTTTTATTGATATTTTCATGCTATCGGGTTTGTCACCCAGGTAATCCTTGCAGGGCCACCAGGAAGATGCCCCGAGTCCTTCGCATGCCACGCCTACCCATGTACGATCCAGGGAATCCTTGCCCCAGATAAACCCTCCATCCCAGGGCGGTTTTTTTGCAATGGGAGGATGACCACTGTAATGAATATCAACACTGTACTTCTTACCGGCTTTTAAAGTATCAGTAAAATGGATGAACATGCAGTTCCCATATCGCCTCACGTACATCCAGTTACTGTCCCAAACTGCGCCCATCACCGTATAATTCGAAAATAAATCGACCTGGATCGAATCCGTTGTTTTTGTGACCGTAAAACCAATCGTTACAATCCCGGTAACTAATTGCCTGCCAGGATCTACGATGATATTAAGGCGATAAAAATTAACGTCATAATAAGACCTTGCCGGATTTAATGACCCACGCAGCGAATCGATATGCGTATAATGGTGCATCGTATCACCAGTGTTGGCTTTTAAGCCATAAACTGAAGCAAATATTGAGAACACGACAATTATTAAAGACCTAAATTGCATACTTTTTGAATGGTTCATCTTCGGATAACTTATTATTTAAGCTAATTTTCAAAGGTAATGAAGTTTGTTTTTTCACGATTCCTTATTATTCCTCTTATTGCTATTCTTCTGGATCTGTATGCTTTTCAGGCCGTAAAAACGGTTACTGAAAACCTAAGTGCAAATTCGAGAAGAACCATATACATATGTTTCTGGTCCATAACATTTTTGGTAATTCTGTTGCTGATTGCTGGCATGTTTAAAAGTTATGCCACCTGGCCAAAGTTTATAAGGGTATATCTTACAGGTTTCCTGATGATCGTATATGTATGTAAGCTTATTATTGTTATATTTTTACTTGTTGACGATTTAATCAGGCTTGGCAGATGGGTCATTTCGCTCATTACAAAAGATCACGAAGAAATTGCCCCTGAACATCCTCAGATTACCAGAAGCCTGTTTATCAGTCAGGCAGCGCTTGTTGTTGCTGCAATACCTTTTGCATCATTAGTTTATGGAATGATCTATGGAGCATTCGACTATAAAGTGAGGCGATTGAAACTGGCATTTTCAAATTTGCCAACGGCTTTTGACGGGTTGAAAATTCTGCAGTTCTCAGACATCCATACGGGAAGTTTTACAGAAACCCACCACCTGCAAAGGGCTGTGGATATGATAAATGCTGAGAAAGCAGATATAGTGTTCTTTACGGGTGACTTTGTAAACAATAAAACCGATGAGATATATCCATATGTGGATGTACTGAAGCAAGTAAAAGCGCCGATGGGCGTTTTTTCTATTTTAGGGAACCACGATTACGGGGATTATTATGAATGGGACACCAAAGAAGAAAAAGTGGAAAATCTGGCCAAACTGTTCCAGGTAAATAAGACCCTTGGCTGGGATTTGCTGTTGAATGAAAATCGAATCATTACCAGGAATGGGCAAAGCATTGCCATTGCGGGCTGTGAAAACTGGGGCTCGTTCGCACGCTTTCCAAAGTACGGCGACCTGGACAAAACCACTAAAAACCTTGAGAACATCCCATTTACCATTTTACTTTCGCATGATCCTTCGCATTGGGATGCCCAGGTCTTGAGCCACACCCCAAAACTGGATCTTATGCTTGCAGGTCATACGCACGGTATGCAATTTGGCATTGATACCAAATGGTTCAAATGGAGCCCGGTACAATATTTTTATAAAGAATGGGCCGGGCTATATCGTCAGGGAAGTCAATACCTGTATGTCAACCGTGGATTAGGCTTTTTGGGATATCCAGGACGTGCCGGCATCAGGCCTGAAATTACTGTGATTGAATTAAAAAGTGCGTAGGGCGAAGAGCGCGAGATAGCTTTTGGCAACTTTTTGGAAAATTGTCAAAGCTTCATTTCGGCGAGTACCTAGCTGAAAATAAAGCAGAAAGAAGTTACTTTTCTCCAAAATAAACAAGAAATTGCATATGGAAAACCCGTGTGCAACGAGGTAAATCTGTAAAATGAGAAGGTTAATCTTCATAACAATCATCCTTTTTACCGTGATTCAAATTTGTCATGGACAAAACTGGCCCCAAATTTATAGTGATACAGGCGGATACCAGGGGACTTTTGCCGTGGAAACATACGACAAAGGATTTCTCATAGGTGGCGCGGCATTTGAAGGAACAAAGAATTCAGTGATTTATAAAACTGATATAAATGGAAACATACTATGGCAAAGGATTGTTGCCACCAGCGGCTGTAATACTAATATTGCTGCAATTTGCTCGGTGAACGATGGTAGTTACATTATTTCAGGGAGTATTTCAAGAGGAAAAACCGAAGCATTCCTCTTAAAGCTTGATGCCTGCGGTGAAATAGAATGGTCGAAAAGGTATAATGCGAATATATCAGTTTCGAATACAAATATATGTATAATGAAAGATGGCGGCTTTGTATTCAACCTGGAAGAAAGCACTAACAACGGGAAAAATTATGGTGGGTGGTTATGCCGGACTGATAAGAACGGGAACATTGTTTGGTCCGTAAATCAAATCAACAACGAACCTGTAAATATTTCTATATCTGATAGCGACAATATTCTTGTTACAGGTTTTGATTTCTATCAAGTAGATAATGGCCCTCCCACAGGAGTTATTCCTCAATCACTTATATTCGTTACCAAACTTGATTCTGATGGTAAACAAATACAACATTTTGGCACATCGGACTTTTGGATGAATGCTCAACAAACCCTTCAGTCAGCAGGTGGGAATTTTCTAACTTTTGGTGATGATGATTTTAATCCAATCCTGGGGCTTCATTTGTACTTATGGAACATTGGTGGCAAATTATTAGATAATATTGCCATTATTGATACTGGTAATGCTCTGATGCCCAAAGATTTTATAAGGACAGGGGATAGCTCTTATCTTTTTCTTGCTTCACGCCGTGATGGGAAGACAGGAGATTATAGTATGAGAGTATTCAGGACAGAATCAAATATAATTATAGCAAAGGATACCCTTTATCAATTAGGCTCTAATATTATTCCTTCAACAATTAGTGCTACTTCTGATAACAAATACATTATATCGGGGACTATTCTTAAAAACGGAATAAGTGATGGAATATATGTGGCTAAAATCAATTCATCCCTAAAACTGGACAGTTTTTATAGCACAAAATACAATTATGATTATCTATGTGCCAATGGCGTACCAAATGCCGGCACAATACTACTTGACAGCGCACCGGTGAAAAATTTAGCTGTTGATGAAACCGGGAAACATGAAGAATTCTCCATTTACCCTAACCCTGCAAAAGATTTTGTTAACTTTAATTGTTCTGGCCTAAGTGCTGACAAAGTACAATTTACAATATACAACATCCTAGGTCTTGCTGTAATGTCTTCTGCATTTAGCGCTGATTGGACAGGGGATTTGAGCCGGCAAGTAAGCCTCCCAAATATTTCAGCAGGACTCTATATGGTTGAATTGGTGCAAGGCAATAAACGGCTGGTTCAAAAGGTGATTGTGGCAGGAGAATAGGATTGTAACCGCTAATTAATAGTACCCTTTATACTTTTGTATCTCCAAAATAAGCTCATAATTACCTGTCTGTGAATCCTTCTCAACTGTAACTAGCATATCTGCCTGATCAGGAGCAGAATCGTGGTTTGGGGTCATTTCACATGCATAGTTGTTTCGCCTGAGAAGCATATCAGCCGTGCTGGCTTTCTTTTCCTTATAATCATAATTAGCCCCCATGCAATCCTTGAGCTGGTGGCAAAGATTATGGTAACTTGATTCAAGAGCATCTTTAGATTCCCTTGACAAAAAGAATGCAACATATATAGTATTAAACCCCTTTTGCATTACGGCGCAACTGCGGGCCCCGTCCAATTTGTAACTCTCTTTACAGCTCCAGGTTTTTTGACCGGTAGTATCTACCAATTCATCTTTTGCTTTGTCAAAATGGGTATCAATTTGTTTGATAATGCCTGACAATTGCTTGTAAAAGGCACTCGTAGTGTCTCTGATAACTGCATCATCATCAATGTTCTGTGCCGCAAGTCTGCCGGGATAAATAACTGCCGTACAACATACTAAAAAAAGTAAAAATAATTGTGGCAGTTTAAAATGCATGATTTTAAATTAGACCACAATGGTATGCAAAACAATTTATAGTGGGTAGAATGGATGGCAAGATATTATCCACTTATCCACATGGGCGGTTTACTTTTTCAACCTTTGCTTTAGAAACTTCCGGAATTCCTTTGGCTCCTGATATCCTTTCAATATGGCCATCGGGGCTGCGTTCTTATCGAAAAGAACAATATCCGGCACCCCATCAATAGCGAACTTAATGGCATTGTGAGAATCGAATTCCATGTTTACCCTGTATGCCATAAAATTGCTGTCGACGAAGTTTATGATATTCGTGTCTGCAAGTACATTCTGGTTGAACTTCGCGACATCTTCCCAACCATCTATATAAATATATACAAAAGCGGGCTTTTTATATTTCAGCACAGAATCCTCAAAATCAGGCTCTTTGCCTTGAACCCAATGGATTTCTTTTACGGCTTTCAGAACAGTATCAGCTTTTACTTTAGGATGTTTGGTTTTTTGCGCAAACACCGATGAGCTGACCAAAAGGAGCAGAAGAATACCGGGAACAGTCTTTTTTATTAAATTCATTATATTTTATTTTGGCAGTCCAAATATAAGTCAATCAGCCAAACTAAACAATAACTACATCATAGGCACATCTATCAGCAATATCTCAGAACCGGCATTTATTTGAAAATCAATACTATCGGTATCTGATATCCCAATTGCATCCCGTTTTCCAAGATTTTCCTCGCCAACAGACATACCCCCTTCTATAACAAAAGCAAAGACTCCGTTGCTGGCTCTGTTAACTTTATAACTTGTTTTGGTATCTTTATCAAACCGTCCAATCGAGAGCCATGCATCCTGGTTGATCCATAAGGTATCTTCGGATTTTTCAGGGGCAACGAGGGTTTGAAATTTGCCTTGTTTACTTGCCTCATCAAACACTTTTTGATCATACCGTGGTTTAATATTTCTTTCTTTGGGAAAGATCCATATCTGCAATAATTGCAATTCACCATTGGTTGAAGCATGTTCTGAATGCACAATTCCTGTTCCGGCCGACATGATCTGAACCTCACCAGCTTTGATACTTGCATTGGTTCCGGTATTGTCTTTATGAAGCACTTCGCCTTTGAGCACAATCGTTATAATTTCCATATTGTCATGGGGATGCGCTCCAAACCCTGTACCTGTTGCAATAGTATCGTCATTCAAAACTCTTAGTAATCCGAAATGAACCTTCGATGGGTCATGATAGCCTGCAAAACTGAAACTGAATTTAGAATTCAGCCACCCATGATCGGCCACACCTCTGGAATCTGCTTTAAATATTGTCTGTTTCATAAACTGGTTTTTAATAAGTTAAAATAATACATGTTTAAACATCTATTTTTTAATTTAGTTCCAACTTTAACTCTTGAACCATCCCACGGTTACATTCCTTCGAAAAAACACTTCCGGCAGCGTGGTTCGTACAGATCCTTTGCCCCAACCATGATGGTATCTTTATGCTCTGTTTTCCTGAAGGAATGAATGGCCTCTGCACCACAAACCGCGCAAATAGCATTTAACTTAAGTACATTATCCGCAATGGCCATCAGTGCAGGCATCGGGCCGAAAGGTTTGCCCTGAGAATCCATGTCCAGTCCTGATGCAATGACACGAATGCCACCAAGTGCAAGCTTTTCGGCAACAGATACAACAGATTCATCAAAAAACTGGGCTTCATCAAAGGCTACTACTCTTGCATCTCCTTTATTTTTAAGCATATCCGACGCTTTGGAAATCAATAATGAAGGGTAAAAATTAGCATCGTGAGAAACAATATTTAACTCACTATACCTGTTATCAATTACCGGCTTAAATATCGCAATCGGTTGATTTGCAAATCTCGCTCTTCTAAGCCTGCGGAGTAATTCTTCTGTTTTACCCGAAAACATAGGTCCGCAAATAACTTCGATGCTACCTGTTTTTACAATAGTTTCGCTTCCCGATTCGTTAGCCATAAAAAAATTAAAAACACAAGTTCGCTAAAGCCGTACGTAAAGCAGGCAATATATTCTATTTTTGAAACAAAATTAATCAGATGGATAAAAAAGAAGCAATTAAGAATATTATTTACAACCTGAAAGAAATAGAAGGAACCCGAATCAGGCTTTCAGCATCCAAAACTGAAACCGTTGACCTGGAATTGGCCCTTCTCAATCAGCAGGTTATAAACCTCTACAGGCATTTACAGAATTACCAATCAGGAATGTATACCTCAGAACCAGTTACAGCTCAGCCAAAACACGAAGAGAAGCAAGAGAGAGAAGAAAAGGTCACGATCCCTAGACCGGAAATACAAATTCCTGAGGAAACTCAACCAAAAAATACTGCCGCTGTTGAAACCGAATTGAAACGGATAAACAATGATGCTGCATTAAGAAAAGAAAGGTTGAAAAGACTGGAAGCCGAAGCCGAAAAAAATGAAGCCCCGCAAAAAAGAGAAATGCCGGAGCCTGCTCCAAAAGGAGAGCTTGAAGACTTTACCAAAATAGTTGAAGAAAAAGCCGAAGAAGAAGAAATTGCAAAGGAAGCGGCAACAATTTCACGAAACCCGGAACAAGGTATAAGAAACAGTGGATCAAAGCTTTCATCCTCCGAGCAGACCTTAAATGAAAAACTTCAGAGCTCCTCAAAAACACAGGAATCTCTGAATGAAAAATTTGCTCAGAATGATGTTAAAAAATCATTAGCTGACAAAATGAAACTTGGTCCGATAAGCGACCTGAAATCTGCCATAGCTCTCAACCAAAAAATTGCATTCACAAATGCTCTTTTTGGAGGCGATGATAAAGAGTTTAAGAAATCCCTCGCTTTCCTGAACAACAGTACCAACTTTTCTGAAGCTAAATTTTACCTGCAAAGTGATATAGCAAAGCGCTATGGATGGGATGATAATAACCCGCTGGTAGAAGAGTTTACAGAATTGGTTTATAGAAAATTCTTGTAGGACAGGCGTTAGGACTTAGGCGATAACTTAATACCAGTTTTCGTTCTTGAGATATTTTGTCTTTAATAAAGGACAAACCTTGTAGCGCTCGTCATGCGTATCGTGGTATATAGCCTCAAGAGTCTCATAAACATTGGCAATGCCGATTTTATCGCACCATTCAAATGGCCCGAACGGGTAGTTGGTTCCCAGTTTCATACTGGAATCAATGTCTTCAATGCTGGCAGTCCCTTCCTGCAAAGTATAACTGGCTTCATTAATGATCATCAAAACAATTCGGGGCGTTACCATTCCAACCCTATCTTTCACAATCAGAGCCGGCCAGTTAAGGGATTTGAAAAATGCTATCACCTTTATCACATCACCCTCGTTAAGTAGACTGATCTCAGCCTTTTCACGGTTAATAAATCCTGGCAGGTCATTGATTCCAATAAGGTTTATATCTTCCTCAAATTCTTCCATATATACCAGTTCGGCCAGCGAAGATTTTACGCCCGATACTATGATAATGGCATTCCTGACATTGGCATATTCCTGTAATTCTTCTGTGTGGGAATCTATATTAAGATCAAAAATAGCATCGTAACCACTGTAATTTTCCAGGTCATAAAACCCTTCTTCATTAAAAACATCGACCTTATGCCCTTGTCCAAGTTTTTTAAGCAATTCCGATTGCTGCGGTTCATCTGCTATAACCAGTATTTTCATCAGGTAATTTTGAGGCGAAAATAGTGAGAAATAAGTTGGCAACTTTAGACCTGTGATAATTGATTCCTGACAAGCATCAATACTCACTATTTGTTGCATCCAACTTTAACAAAATAAACATCATTGCCGTAAAACTCAGCATGGACGAACCACCATAGCTTACAAAAGGCAATGGAATACCAACAACAGGGAACAAACCCAGGGCCATCCCGATATTGATAGCAAAATGAAAAAACAAAACAGATGCTACTCCGTAACCGTAAACGCGGTTAAAAATAAATTTCTGCCGTTCAGATATCACGATAATTCTATAAAGCAATGTTATATAAAGAAGTACGACCGCGGCGCTTCCAAGGAATCCATACTCCTCTCCTACAGTACAGAAAATAAAATCGGTGCTTTGTTTGGGTACAAAACGGTATTTGGTTTGAGTACCTTTTAAAAAACCCTTTCCCGTAAGTCCTCCTGACCCGATTGCAATCAATGACTGATGTACATTATAACCGGCACCTTGCTGATCAGTTGTCTTACCAATTAAGATATTAATACGTTCACGCTGGTAATCCTTAAAAACATGGTTAAACCCGAAACTTACCCCCATAGTGAGTACTCCAGCAGAAATCACAAAAATGGCCAAAAAAGTGAGCAGCCTTTTGGATCTCCTAAGCACCAGGAAACCAATGACTCCAAGCCCTCCTAATACTTCCAGGACCGGGACTACTCCTGCAATTAATTCTGATAACGAAATAATTGCAATAAGAATAGGGATAATAAGATAAAGCGGGCTTAGACCTTCCCGATACAAAACAAGGACGAAGGCAAAAAATACAATTGCCGACCCTGTATCATTCTGAAGCAATACAATAAGCATCGGCAATAAAATAATCCCGAAAGCAATGACCCGGTCTTTAACCTTTCGTATATCGGTACCGTGGGTACTTATCAATTTTGCAAGGGCCATGGCCGCTCCCAGTTTGGCAACTTCTACAGCCTGGAATTGAAAACTGCCTATTTGGATCCAGCCTTTTGCAGCGTGTACCACTTTCCCGCTTACAAGTGTGTATAACAAAAGAACAATAGCAACCCCATAAATGAGGTAAGAAATGGTATCGAACAGCCTGCCATTCAGCAACAAAATAATAAGGGCAAACACCAGGGCTATTCCTATATTTATGATCTGCTTACCATTACTCAGGCTGAAATCCAGAATTTTTTTCTGGTCATCGGTATATTCAGAAGAATAGATATTTATCCATCCGACCACCATAAGCAAAAACACAATTGCCACAGCGATAAAATCCACCCGTTCAAGGAGATAACTTTTAGGTCTGTTTTGTGCAAAGCTACTCATCTACTCCTTTATATTTCAAACTTGTACTATCAACTGCCGGGCTCTTGTGAAGGTAACTGGCATCGAGAATCCATTTCTCCCAGAGTGGCCGGGCAGTTGAATCATTTATATATTTTTCCATCATGAGCGTCGCAATCGGCGCAGCCCAGGTGGCTCCAAAACCGGCATTTTCAACAATCGCCACAACAGCAATTCTAGGATGGTCTTTGGGTGCAAATCCAATAAAAATGGCATGATCACTACCATGAGGGTTCTCTGCCGTTCCTGTCTTGCCACATATTTCTATGCCTTTTACTTTGCTTAGAGACGCCGTACCATGATCTACAACATTCGCCATGGCATCAACAATGTAATTGAAGTATGTTGAATCAACGTTAATATATTTCTTTGGCCATTTAAGTTCAATAGTTTTATCCCTGGTCGAAATACTTTTTACAAAATGCGGAGTAATATAAAAACCTCTGTTGGCAATTATAGCGGCCTGGTTTACCAATTGCAGGGGAGTGAGACTGATCTCGGCCTGGCCAATACCAAGTGAAATGACATTAGAGGACTTCCAGTATTTGCCATAATAATGGTTATAAAATTTAGAAGTCGGAACCAGTCCCTTGTTCTCATTAGGAATATCAACGCCCAGTTTTGTTCCCAAACCAAAACTATTTAGTCCCGCTGCCCAGTTGTCTAATCCTTGTGCAGCTCCGGTGAAACGCCGCTGGTCCACCATGTCACGGAACACATTACAATAATAGGTATTGCATGATAGCACAATCGCCTGGTTTGCCGTAAATGTACCTGATTCAAGACAATGAATAGTATGAGCAGCCGAAAGATGATAACCACCGTTACATGTAAAAGTGGTTGTTTTGCTGATAACATGCTGCTGCAATGCCAGAAGAGCTTCTACGGTTTTTAATGTTGATCCTGGGGGATACCTGGCAGAAATGGCACGGTTAAACAAAGGCTTTTCCTGATCAAGAACAAGCTTACCGTAATTGTGGGCCCTGTCTCTCCCCAAAAGGGAATTGGGGTCATAATCAGGCATTGATACCATCGCCAGTATTTCACCGGTAGCAGGATCAATTGCAACGATACTTCCTTTTTTGCCCTTGAGTAGCTTTTCACCATATTGTTGAAGCTTGAGGTCGAGACCGGTATGTAGTTCGGCGCCTCCCTCTGTTGGTATATCATCCCGACCATTCATATACCTGCCCTGCTCCCGGTTCAGGGCATCAACCAGCACAAACCTGGTTCCCTTTTTACCTCTCAGGTATGTCTCATAAGATTTTTCCAGGCCGCTCATCCCAATATAATCACCCATTTTGTAATAAGAGCTGGTATCTATATCATTTTCAGTGGCTTCACCCAGATACCCGATAGCATGGGCTGCTACACCCAATGGATAATACCTCATTGTCCTGGCCTGTATAAAGAAGCCGTTGAATTCAAATAAACGTTCTTCAAAACGTCCGCACTGTGCCGTTGTTATACTTCTTACAATAGGGCTGGCCCGGTATGGCGAGAACCTCTCGGCTTTATCAAACTCTTCTTCAAAATCTGATTTATCAATTTCCAGAAGCCTGCATATTTCATTGGTGTCTAGTTGTTTAACTTTAGACGGAACTACCATTACGTCATTAATGGTTTCATTGCCTACCAAAAGGTTGCCCTTTCTGTCATAGATCAGTCCCCGGGGCGGATAAATGGTTTCTTTTCGCAACGAATTATCAGCGGCAAATTGCTGATAATCCTTGTCTAACAGCTGAATATAAAAAAGGCGGGCAAGGAAGACAATCCCTACGAGGATAAATATCCCCTGCACAACCCGATTTCTTGTCTCATTTCCGTTCATGTTTTTGCTGACCTGCGATAGAAAAATATGATTTCGAAAATATAGATCAAAATTACAGAGACGATGGTATTAACGAATACGCGCAATATTGTTTGTCCTGCCTGTGCAAATGTAAATACAGATAAAAATCCTGTTACAAAATGATACAAAAGAGAAACAAGCAGGATATAAAAGAAATACTGGCCAAACCCCAGATATGTAATATGCCCGCTTGGAATGATATTATCTTCTTCATCCTTTTTGATCAACCTGATGAGCGGTACTTTCAAATAAGCCAGTAAAACACATGCTGCTGCATTGATACCCGGTGTTCCATAAAGTATATCCAGTAAAAGTCCGCCCGCAAAAGCTATCCCCATTAGCCACAGGTCATACATTTCCGGCAAGGCAATAATGAAGGCAAAAAACAAAACCGGCCGTGCATAAGGAACTATCTGAGGTGCCTGATCCAAAACAAATACCTGTAAGACCAGGATGATCAGGAACAAAAAGAAATATTTAAGACCACTTATCATTTACTTTCTGGCTTAGGCTCTATATTTTGTTTTTCATCACGCATCAGGTTGTTCACCACATATACTTTTCTCAGGTTCCTGATATCAGAAGCCAACCAAACAGTAACCGTATAGTTTGCATCATTATGGTTTGCTTCATATTTTACAACATACCCAATGAGTGTACCTGCAGGGAAAAGATCTGAGAAGGGACTTGTTACCACATGCATCCCTGTTTTCAGTCTCACATTCAATGGGATATCCTTCATAACCACCATATTCGGATTATATCCATCCCAGGTAACAGTTCCGATTTGTTTGTTCTCTTTTATTTCAGCGCTCACTGTAAAATCTTTGTGAAGGACAGACAATACAGAACTAAAATGTTCTGAAACATCCCTTGTAATCCCCACAATGCCCACAGTTGAAACGACACCGAGATGTTTTCCAACTCCCGCTTTTTTTCCTGAGCCTAATGTCAGATAATTGTTCATGCTTGTCACGGAATTATTAACCACATCGCAAGGTATAAAAGTATATCTCTGCTTAAAAACTGTATCATGTATATCCTTGCTTTTTGCCGTATCAAAATACATGGCATTGCTCATCTTCGCCCTTAATCTGGCATTTTCTGCCATCAGACTGTCATTTGTTTCCCGGAGGTGAAAATAGTACTTCATCCCGGCAAACGACCTGTAAACTGAACCGCTTACTTCGTTAGAAAATTGTGAAAATGCCGAACCCTGATCCCTGTTGTAATTTACAACAAGACTGAAGCATATCCCCTCGAGGATGATAAAAACAAAAAACCTGATATGCCTCAGCAGAAAGGCAAAAATGTTTCCCATTAAAAATTAAAAGATTGGAAGATTGAAAAATTGAAAGATTAGGAATTGCCCGCCCGATGAAAAAAATTTGAAATTGTCGCAATATTCAATGATGTATTGCACTAATTTTTAACCTTTTAATTTTTTAATTTTCAATTGCTTATGTTAAAATATGCTTGTACCTCGACAGGTTTTTAAGCACAATACCTGTTCCTCTAACCACTGCCTTCAGCGGGTCTTCGGCTATATAAACAGGCAATTTGGTTTTCATGGATATCCTTTTGTCAAGCCCTCTGAGCAATGCGCCGCCACCGGTAAGGTACAAACCAGTCTGGTATATATCGGCAGATAATTCAGGAGGGGTCAACTCAAGTGCTTTCAGGATCGCTTCTTCAATCTTGTTGATTGATTTATCCAGCGCATTTGCAATCTCAGAATAGGTAACTGTTATTTGCTTTGGAATACCAGTCATCAGGTCACGTCCATGCACGCTATAGTCAGCCGGTGGGTTTTCAAGTTCTGGTAAGGCTGCACCCACTTCAATTTTAATTCTCTCTGCAGATCTCTCACCAATAAGAATATTGTGTTCCCGGCGCATGTATTCGCTTATATCGTTGGTAAACTCATCACCTGCGATACGGATACTCTGATCGCATACAATGCCTGCCAAGGCAATCACTGCAATTTCTGTAGTACCACCACCTATGTCAATAACCATATTGCCCATTGGTTCTTCCACATCTATCCCGATCCCAATAGCAGCAGCCATAGGCTCGGCGATGAGGTATGTTTCTTTACTACCGCTTCTATCGGCAGACTCTTTTACCGCCCTTTTCTCAACTTCGGTAATACCTGATGGGATACAGATCACCATTCTCAAATGCGGAGAGAACATTCTCTTCCCATTGTTGATCATTGAGATCATACCTCTCAACATTAACTCGGCAGCTGTAAAATCTGCAATAACGCCATCCTTTAGCGGACGTATGGTTTTGATGTCCTCATGTGTTTTGCCATGCATCTGCTGGGCCTGTGACCCTATCGCCTTTACCTGTCCGGTTTTACGATTGATGGCAATAATAGAAGGCTCATTGACAACCACCTGGTCTCTGTATATGATCAGGGTATTGGCAGTTCCAAGGTCAATGGCCAAATCCTGTGAAAAAAAATCGAATAATCCCATTTTCGTTTCGCTAATCTAATGTTTAAAATGCCTGTAACCTGTAATGACCATCGGCATGGAATGGGCATTGCAATAATCTATACTCTCCTGGTCCCTTACGGAACCACCCGGTTGAATCACGGCTTCAATCCCTGCCTCGTATGCTTCTTGCACACAATCAGGGAACGGAAAAAAAGCGTCTGAAGCCATAACCGCTCCTTTTGTTTCAAAGTTAAAGTGTTTTGCTTTATCAATGGCCTGTTTTAACGCATCAATTCTTGAAGTTTGTCCGACACCTATTCCGATAAGCTGGTTATTCTTTGCAAGTACAATCGTATTTGACTTGGCATGCTTTACAATTTTATTTGCAAAAAGCATGTCAGTTATCTGGTTAACAGTCGGTTTAGATTCAGTTGCGAATTTTAAATCCGCTTCTGTTTCTGTATGTGAATCGCGATCCTGAACAAGTGTTCCGTTCAATATGGTCTTTTCAAGTCTCGCCGGACTTGAATAAGATTTGAGTTTCAGAATATTCCTGTTTTTCTTTCGTGTGAGTATCTCAATTGCTTCCTCCGAAAAATCAGGCGCTACGATAACTTCAAAAAATATTTTGTCTATTTCTACTGCTGTCAGGCTATCAATAGGTCTGTTGCAGGCCAGGATTCCCCCAAAGGCGGAAACCGGATCTCCGGCCAGCGCTTTCATCCAGGCTTGCAATACATCACTTGCTATTGCCACCCCGCATGGATTGGTATGTTTTATGATACAGAATGCCGGATCTTCAAATTCCTTTACCAACTCAAGTGCGGCATCTATATCCACCAGATTATTAAAGGACAATTCCTTCCCTTGTATCTTTTCAAAAGCATCATCCAGGTTCCCTAAAAATTCCGCTTTCTGATGCGGATTTTCTCCATATCTTAAGTGTGTAACATATTGCCCGTCTGAAAGATAATTGCCGATCAGCGCATCGTATTTGCTACTGATTGCAAAACTTTCTGACGCCATTTTCTTCCGTAACTCAATGCCCGATGCGCCATCCTGATTTAAAAGAACATTTTCTAAAACAGGATATTGGTTTTGAGACGGAATAACAAGTACGTGTTCAAAGTTTTTGGC
>Ga0206979_1042_pt1 | contig 22026 bp, 16 predicted proteins | sample Alteio_BWMinCont_19_FD_153463 | JGI IMG/M metagenome (GOLD analysis project Ga0206979, IMG submission 153463) | Enriched cells from forest soil in Barre Woods Harvard Forest LTER site, Petersham, Massachusetts, United States -... | ecosystem: Environmental > Terrestrial > Soil > Temperate forest >... | reverse complement strand
GATTTCTGTAGTGTATTCGTAATAATAATTATATCCAAGTTTTTTTAACCTGTGTACAACTGTGCCGAGTACTGCAGGATTTGTTATATATTCCTGGAAACAAATAATATCAGGTTTCTGATCTCTGACGGTTGAGGCGATTTGCACAATAGAATTAGTATCCCTGTAGAAATTAAAATTGTTTACGTTGTACGTCATCAATTTCAAATGATCCGGGTTTAGTTTTCTGCTTCCGGATATTCTGAACCCTATAGTGTGTGTTAAGGCCGGAATGCAGAACAATAAAATTGTGAGTGAAAATAATAATAATCGTTTCAACCTTCCAATCAAAAAAACAAGGATAAAAAACAGGTGTATGGCGACAAAGACTTTGAGAAAGAGTCCGAAAAATGCCGGCAGCCATACGTACTTGGGATTATAATAAGGCGATGACAATGCAAGGAGCAGAAACACAAGGTTTACACAAAATGTTGCTGCCAAAAGAAATTTAAAAATTCGTACAAAGAGCATCAGCTATCTTTACTTGCCTTGAAGAGAATATCCTTTTCACGTTGGTTAAGGCTATCGTATCCCGATTTGGCGATCTTGTCAAGAATGGCATCAACCTGGTCCTGGCTTATACCTGTTTTGGATTGAGGTACTTTGGCAGAATCAGGTTTGCGATAATTAACTCTGATATTTGATTTTGGTTTGAAAAGATTTTGTACCCACTCCAAAAAATTGGTAAGCCAGGCCCCCATGTCTGTTCCGTTTTGAAGAGCCTTGATATAAACAAACCCAAATAATGCTCCTCCAAGATGTGCAAAATGACCACCTGCATTACCACCTGCCAGGCTTAGCAGATCAACAAGAAAGAAAAATAACATGATGTAAACCAACCTTACCGGGCCTATCAAAACCATAAACAGGGTATAATTGGGTACCAGGGTGGCTGCCGCTGCTAATACAGCTATTGCACTGGCAGATGCACCAATAATGTACGGGTTATATGCCCGGAAAAGGGGGAATATATTCATGGCGATCATAAAAATAACAGCGCCGGCAGCGCCGCCAAGCAGATATACACTAAGCAATTTTTTGTCGCCCAAAAATTCTCTCAAAATTCTTCCAGCCACCCATAGCATCATCATATTAAAGAAGATGTGAAAAAAACCTTCGTGGACAAATTGATAGGTAAAAACAGACCAGGGGCGGTGTAAAAAAGCTATTGGCGAAGAAGGGAAACCAACGTAATTTCTTTTGATGAGTTCTTCAAGATCAAGATTGAATGCAAAAAGATGGTCCAGCATCCATATCAATCCGAAAATAATAAACACGCCTATATTAATGGCCAGCAATTTGTTCAGAACATTGCCGCTGTTTAATACATACATTTTAAAATCATCCCAGAGCGTGGTGCGCATTATTTCTTTTTTAAGTACCTAAACTGCTATTTCTGAATGATATTATCTTACCAAACCAGTTATTAATTTAAGCAATCAAACTTACATCAATTTCCGCAAAAATTTAAGCAAGACCGCTATAAATGGCCATGATCTCAAAGATACTTAATGAAGAATATGAATTGTTATCTGACGATTTTCAGGATTTCCGTATAATCTTCAAGAATATACCCCGGCACTTCTGTACCTGCTTCACCCCATATATAGTAATTGGTAACCTTACCGCGACTATATGCTTCGATAAAAGAACTTGGATCGCCGGGATGGTTAAAAGAAGTGATCGCAGCCCGGTCTATCAATCCGAATATGCGATGAACATCTCCATTGCTCAGTTTTTTTTGAAATTTATATTCTGCATTCCCCTTTCTGTGACTAAATACCTGTCCGGACTTTAATATGATAGTTTCGTCCCTGATAGTCCCATTTGTATTCTCGTTGCCTATGACAATTTTTTGTCCTTTGTATTTGGCAACGTCAATATTTTCATCTCCACCGGTTTTTTTAAAACCGTATGCATGAAATATAGTCATGCATAATAGTGCAATTAAATATTTGCCAAAACGTTTCATCGCGTTCTTGTTTTTAAAATGGTTTTGGCTGTAAAATTAGGATAATATTTCTTTCTTTAATGTCTTTAATGGATGAATGGGTTGCTATATGCCTTGTTTGTAAGGAGGCTGTAATCATTAAGTGTATTTAAAAACGCAATCAATGCAGCTTTTTCCTTCGCAGATAGTTCCATATGGGGAGTCGCTAATTGTTCAGCCGCGTTAGGCCCTGTATATTTTTTGGCATACATCTGGTCACTTACATATTGCGATTTGGGGTCAACACCGTGATCGTAATGATCTATGACGCTATCCAATGTGGCAAAACTACCGTCACTCATATAAGGGGCTGAGAATTTATTGTTTCGCAGTGATGGTACTTTTAGATTGATGATACCAAGTCCGTCATTCATCAGAACCTCGTTATTCGGGATGATCGTTTCGGGTACAAAATCCGGTAATGCATGGCAATGAAAACAATCAAGACCGGTACCGGGAATCCGATGATTTAAAGGTACTCCTTTCACAGGATTAAGTGGACTATTTGCGACCGGGTCAGTACCAAACAACTGTTGTCCAAGATATTCCGCAGAATCAAAACTGGCAAGTCCCTGTTGTACACTGTCAAACTTTGAATTATAGGAAATGATAGTCCTTAAAAACTGTGCTATCGCTTTAACGGTTAGTTCTTTGGTAATAACTGTAGTGCCAAAAGCCTTGTTAAACAACCCCGGGTACATAGGGCTTGCCTGTAGCTTGGCAACTGCCTGAGACCATGGTAAATTCATTTCTTTAGTGTTAGGAACCGGGCCTACAATCTGTGAATCAAGTATGGGCGCACGTGCATTCCAGAAAAAACCACCTCTTTCCCAGGGGATATTGAAAAGAGCCATTGAATTAAATGTTCCAAGACTGTCTTTTACACCCTTACTCAATGGATTGCCCCTGTCCGTAAATGCATATTCCTGGTGATGACAGCTGGCACAAGCATGATGGTTATCGCTGGATAAAATAGAATCGTAAAATAAGTCACGACCAAGTGCAACACCCTCAACAGTTTCGGGATTGTCAGCCGGGATATACAACTGTACCGGAGGTACATAATCAGGCATGGCAGGATATACATAGGGAGTAGTACTGAAAGAAGGCTGACTTCCACCACCGGGTTTATGGCATCCGGATAGTATAAAAACCAGGCATCCCAACATCAGGATTATTGGTTTTTGGCGAAAAAGTTTTGATATATGGTTCATCTGAATCCTATTTTAATGTCAAAGAGCTATAAAAATTTTTATTGATCATTTCGCCAAGTTTAATTCCCTGGATATCATTACTAAACATATCGGTTCCAATACTTGTCCTGAGGTCAATCGGATTAGTACTGTTAAAGAATATGTTACTAAAGTCTAGGTTAAAAGCAGCGTTGTGAGAAGCGCCATTGTCAACGGAAAAATTATCAGCGAAATACAGGTCTGAATACAGGTTTGCCGTATCCTGATCGTTCAGGATGTGAAAGGAATAATCCCTGTTTACAGCCTGATTTTGAAGTTTTGATGTATCTACAAGAAAATCAATAGCGATATTCCTCATGGTATAATATTTTGAGCCCGCATCCTTCATTGTCACCCAAACCATTCCCCAGGCCTGGTTATAAGGATCGGTAAGTGCATTGTGGGCATGTAAAAACTGCAATGTATCAAGTTTTGGAGGAACCCCAATGCCAAATTTGATTCCCTTATAGCTACCTGTTGGGACGCTAAAATTAAATTCAGTGTTAAAAACGGAAGTTGGCGCAGCCACAGTGCCCGGGTCGGCATTAAAAGCTACAACTAACATATTGGTGAGCGGCACTTCTGTTCCGTCTGCCTTGATGAGGCGCGGATTTCCAACATAAAATTGCAATTGGTTCAAATAATATTTCATTGGTGCACTGGTAACTACATTGGTCGGGCCAAGTAATAATGGTGAGGTACCAGCGGATAAGGTAAAACTCATATTATAAACGGGTGCAGGTGATACCTTATTATCTGTCTTACATGAGTTTGTACTCATAACAAGCAAGATAAATGCTAAAACAGCAAGTAGTGTCTTCTTCATTCTGGCAAAATTTAAGTTAAAATTAAGTTTTTTTATATAAACCCCAAAACTTTAACCTTTAATTAACTTAAAACGCCCCGTAAACATAATCAGTTCGAAAATGCACGATTCCAGGCAAGGATACTAAAAATTAATCTGGCCCGCATTAAACCCGAACCCCTTTTTTTGCTCAAAGCACTAATAACAATTAAAACAAAATAAAAATGTTGAAAGGAATGAGTTTAAAAAATCTGGTGATCGGCGCTTTGGTAAGTGTGGGATTACTAACCGCCAACCTGAGCATGGCTCAGAATGGCACCACTACTACCGATGCAAAAACAGTAGTAAAGAAAGACAAAAAGGACATCAGGAAGGACAAGAAAGATGTGAAGAAAGATGATAAAGACATCAAAAAAGACAAGAAAGATGTTGCGAAGGACAAAAAAGCCCTTAAAAAAGATGTAGCTGCTGGAAATAAATCTGCTGCAAAAAAAGAAGCAAAAGACATCAAAGCCGACAAAAAAGACATTAAGGCTGATAAGAAAGATGTGAAGGCTGATAAAAAAGACATCAGTAAAGACAAGAAACAGGTAAAACACGTGGTACACCACGCACACAAAACGACTAAGCCTGTAAAATAAATTAGATAAGTGCGTTTTTAAGTCCCCTTTTCATGAAAACGGGCTTCCATTGGGAGCCCGTTTTCTATTTTATATGGGTCGTCTTTTGCGGCTCTGGCTTATTGAGCATCAATTTATTCCCCTGTTGAGCCAGCCTCTTTAATAGGTTTTTTGAAATTGATGAACAGATCATCTGTCCAGACCCACATCCCTTTTTTGAGCTGGAGGAAATCATATGAGCCATCAGTAATATATGAGAAAAGGTTACCCTCGTTTGCCGGATTTGGAGGCACCAGGTGATCAAAAGTAATGATGTTATATTCAGGCACATACTTGAGCGCCATTGTTACATTGCCACTGAAATAGAACACGATTCTATTTTTTATTTTCCCTTTTACATCGAAAATCGGAGCCCCGAAAACTGGCTTCCCGTTTTCATCAAAACTCAATACGTCTATAAATTTCCGATCGCTTAAATAGTTAAACCCATCCCAACCTAAAAGGACGTAATATGTTTTGTTTTTAGTTTTCTGGGTGATCATCTTATAATATAAGGCCCCGATCCAGGGGTCTGTACCAGTAATCAAAGTATCAATATTGTAAGCATCCAAACTACCTGTATCACAATGAAGGGGGATCAACTTTAAAGGCCCGTCACTTTTCATCCAAATGGCACCATAATAGCGGAATGTGCCATCATTATACTTCAGACACCAGTTTAGCAACCTGAAACTTTTGTCATCAGGCTCCAGGATATTCATAAATTTTAATGAATCGAATGGATAGTCATAAGCCCCCGGGATCTCAAGCGTTTTTACCAAGAGGGGAATGTACTTTTTCAGACAATATATTCTCCTTGTCTGGGTAATGCCCATAGTCATGGAATCACCAAGATCACGAAGCCGCAGTTCCCGCGCCTTCAGGCTATCCAGATTTGGATTTGGTGGCGGCGGAGCTTGATCCTTTTGTCCGAATGAAATTTGTGGTAAAACAAAAAGAAGTAGTAAAAAACAAAGTGGCTTAAGGGATCTCATGTACCTGTTAACGCTAAAATTTTAAGATGTGTTGCATAAACTTAGAATATTTGATGGTCTCAAGGTTGTTTTGTTACTGCCCTCATTGGGAAAACCTCATAGCTGTTCAACCCATTAGCAGGGTCTTTTGATATCAATTCATTGAGATAGGCTTCACTATCAACAGCAACCACAGCCATGCCGTACCCGCCTTTGGGATCGGCAACTGGTCCCAAAACAATAACAGTTCCATCATCAATATATTGTTTCCAATAAGCTACATGTTGCATCATGGTCGCGCGTTCCGCATCCGTCATATCCAGCGTGAATGACGCCCTCGGAGGGTTGAGTTTCAGGAAGAAATGTTTTTTATCAGACATATCACTCAATAATTATCTATTTGGGTGCAAATTAGTAAAGAAACAGTCGATAACAGGATATATCCTTATAAAATACCGATATTTCGCAATTGCTTACTTGTAACACAAGTAGTTTAATTTCAATACTATATGTATTAAATAGGGCAATTATTCAGGACCAAGGGAAGAGTATTTTAAATGATAATCCATTTTAATTGTTCGAAGCAAGCTCTTGTAGCATTATTCGAATAGGTTACATTCGTTAAAAAATTAAGAATCATGAAACAAGCATTACTTTTAATCGTAAGTGTGGTTTTTGTAACTGTGCTCCGTGCACAATCCCCAACTCTTACCTCTATAATCAATTATGGAATAGGAGACAAACAAATCACCCTTACTGCAGATACCACAGGTATTGAACCGGGACCCGCAGGAATAAATCAGACCTGGGATTTCAGCAAACTGAAACGGGATTCAGCAATGGATTCTTCTATTGTAAATTATATTGATCCTAAAAAAACACAATACAGCGCGGCCTTTAAAACAGCAAATGTAGCAGGTGAGATTGCTTACAAGGGAGGCGTTTCATATACTTTTTACGATATGACGAATGCGGCGATTGATGGGTTGGGAAATGCAGGATATGATTCGAGCACAAAGACTTCAAATGGAGTAAAGTTCACGAATGCTTTAACCCAACTTGCATATCCTGTTCAATACGGTTACAATCATGCCGCTACATACAATACAACACCATTCGGAAACAACGCAGCCTTTTCAAGAAGCACATACAATGTAAATGCAGATGCATTTGGATCTATGAAAATACGGAATACGCAATACGACAGTGTATTAAGGTTGAAAGTCACACAAGTTGTCGCAGATTCCATACCCCTGGGGGGAGGATCGGGTTCATTCATGTTCTATGATTCTATAACGTCGTATGAATTTTACTGCCCTGGTAAGAAAAGCCCAATTCTTACCATTTCTTATACACCAAAAGTCCCATATGGCAAAAGAGTAACTTTCAATGATTTTGATCATGTACGTTTAACTGCAATAGCTCCCGAAAAAAACGAAAATATCAGTTTCAGCCTCTTCCCAAACCCTGCAAAAAACTTAGTGCAGATATCATTGATTTTAAACCAATCTTCCGAAGCCGAGATAACAATAGTAAACGAATTGGGGCAGGCTGTGAAATCGCTTCAAAACATTCCTTTGATGAAAGGAGCTAATAATTTTAATCTTGACCTTGGCGGAATGCCACACGGTATCTATTTTGTGAACCTGATATCAAACGGGCAGATGAGCAGGCAGAAACTGGTGGTTGATTAATCATAGGTAAATGAGCTAAACCTATAAGGTTCCAAAACCTTATAGGTTTGTGTTGTGGGCGGTATGTGCCAGGACTATTTCATTCTATTTTACCATCGTAATCAGAAAATTTTCTTTGCCTGATTTTAAACTTTGCACAAAAAAAATCATCTAATAATTCATAAACTCTAAAAATAGAAACAATGAAAACGATGAATTTAAAATCAATATTTACTTCTGCTATATTGGGCATTGGTATTTTTACAGCAAACCTGGCAATGGGCCAGACCACAGCAACCACTACCACCACCGGAACTACCGTGGCGAATGATAAGAAAGACATCAAAAGCGATGTAAAAGATCTGAAAAATGATGTGAAAGACATCAAAAAAGACAATAAGGATGTGGCTTCTGATAAAAAAGCATTAGGCGCTGATGTTAAAGACATTAAAAAGGATAACAACGATATTGCTGCAGACAAAAAAGACCTGGCAAAAGATGCTGCAGATATCAAAAATGACAAGACTGATCTCGCAAATGATAAATCAGCTTTGAAATCGGATAAGACAGATATCCGTACCGACAAGAAAGACCTTGCAAATGACAGGGCAGCATTAAAGACCGATATCAAAGATGGGAATAAAACTGCGGCCGATAAAGAAGTTAATGATATCATTAATGACAAAAAAGATCTGGCTGCTGATAAATCAAAAGCAACAGGTGAAGTTGCAGATATCAAAAAGGATTCTAAAGACCTGAATGCTGATAAAAAAGATGCCGCAAAAGATATCAAAGACATCAAGGCAGATAAAAAGGATATTGCTGCTGATAAGACTAAGGCAACCAAAGAAGTGAAAGATATAAAAGCCGACAAAAGAGATATTGCCGCCGACAAGAAAGATGTAAAAGCTGATGTAAAAGACATTAAGGCAGACAGGAAGGCTTTGCATAAAGCTCATGCGCATCACGTGACTAAAAAACCGGTAAAATAAAGGCGGGTTTTTAGCATCAATTTCAAAAAAAATGGCCTCAAATTTGAGGCCATTTTTAATTAAATCAATAGGGAATGCCCTGCCTTAGTATTTCACTCCCATGTTGTAAAACATAAAGCTCCAGATATCTGTCCATTCATCAATTTGTTTTGCTGTTGGTTTTCCGCCTCCGTGTCCGGCTTTGGTATCTATCCGGATAAGGTACGGATTATCGCCTTTGCCTTTTTCCTGCAGGGTAGATGCAAACTTGAATGAATGTGCAGGAACCACACGATCGTCATGGTCAGCAGTCGTTACCATTGTAGCGGGATAATTGATCTCTTTTAGATTGTGCAATGGTGAATAGGCATATAGATATTTAAACTGGTCTGCATTGTCGCTCGATCCATATTCAGATGCCCAGGCATATCCAATGGTAAATTTGTGGTAGCGCAGCATATCTAATACGCCAACCCCCGGAAATGCCACCTTGCACAGATCAGGTCTTTGGGTCATACATGCTCCGATAAGCAGTCCGCCATTTGAGCGACCTGATATCGCAAGTTTAGCGCTGCTGGTATATTTGTTATCAATGAGATATTGTTCGGCGCCAAGAAAATCATCAAATACATTTTGTTTTTTCGCCAGCATACCTGCCTTATGCCATTCTTCACCATATTCGCCCCCACCACGCAAAATAGCCAGGGCATATATGCCACCTTTTTCAAGCAATATCATCCTGGATACGGAAAAATCGGGGAACAGGCTGATATTAAATCCACCATAAGCATAGAGCATGGTCGGGTTATTTCCATCCATTTTGATCCCCTTTTTGTATACGATAAACAACGGAATCTTTGTGCCATCTTTTGATGGAAAAAATACCTGTTTGCTTTCATAATCGTCAGGGTTGAATTTTAATTCAGGTTTCCTGAAAACTTCTGACTTGCCGCTGGCAATATCATATTTGAAGATGGTGGATGGATAAGTAAATGAAGTATAGCTATAATAGATTTCTTTATCCGTTTTTTTACCATCAAAACCACCCACGCTACCATAACCCGGCAAAGCAACTTCATGTTCAGGGTTGCCATTCATATCATATTGATTAACAAGAGCTGCAGCATCTTTCATATAATGTGCAAAAAGTTTGCCTCCTGCAACCGATACGCCTTGTAAAACTTCTTTCTTTTCAGGAATAATAGTTTTCCAGTTTGCTTCTGAAGGATTGGCAAGATCAATAAGAACAAGCTTGTATTTGGGAGCGCCTTTATCAGTTAATACCAGGAATTTACCATCAATATTGTCAATCACTGAAAAATTGAATTCAAAACCAGCATTAAGTTTTGTAAATGAACCATTAAAGTCAGAAGCTTTGCGATAAAATAACTCATTGCCGCTTGATGCACCTTCGGTGGCATAAATAAGTAGATATTGTTCATCCTCTGTAGTCGAAGCGCCGAGGCCTACCTTTGGTCGCGAGGGATCGCTGTATATGAGTACATCTTTACTTTGTGGGTCACCAAGCTTATGAAAATATATTTTCTGGTTGATGTTTTCTGCAACCAGTCCATTGGTTCCTTTGGCCGGTTCATCAAAACGACTGTAATAAAATCCGTCGCCCTGCCAGGCCACATCTGTAAATTTTGCCCAGCGTATAGAATCGCTTGTGCGTTTTCCGGTATTTACATCCAGCACGTATATTTCTTCCCAATCGCTACCCGAACGGGAAATGGTATAGCCCATCCTGGTGCCGTCTTTGTTAAAATAGGTTCCGCCAAGTGAAACAGTTCCATCGGTAGATAATTTATTTGGGTCGAAGAAAACTTCACCTTCCCCTTCGGCCTTATCCTGTTTGTACATGACGCTTTGGTTCTGGAGCCCATTGTTTTTGCTATAGAAAAAATGGTTGCCTTTATGTATCGGAACTGAATACCGTGTATAATTCCATATGTCTGTGAGGCGGTCATGGATAGCCTTGCGATAAGGAATTTGAGCCAGATAATCTTGAGTGACTTTATTCTCAGCTTTTACCCATTCGTTTACTTCGGCAGTGGTGTCGTTTTCCATCCACCGATAGGGATCGGCTACGTTGGTGCCAAAATAATTGTCAGATACATCAGCTTTTCTCGGCTTAGGATAGTTGAGTCCGCCCGATTGTGCGTTTGTATTGTAAAAAGATGCTACGCCTAAACTTATTGCCATCAATACATTCCTGTTTTTCATTGTGTTTTATTTGAATCTGTAAAAATAGGAAAAAACCTACTACGGTCAACAGTTAGCAGTTAACAGTAACTATTGTTTAATGTGGCTTTGTTCTCCGCTCTCTGCACTTCTCTTCGTCCTCCGCACTTCACTCTCCGCTCTCTACCCTCCCCACAGGGTATCTCATATAGGTTTTCTCAAACCAGGGAGATTGGCGGTAAACCCAGTCGATCTGGGCTTTAGAGTCAGAAGCAAATTTGGAATCAGATTTCTTTTTGGCTTCAAAGGCTGTTTTTATTTCCGGATGTTCCTGGATAAACTGCCATGCAATATCTTCAAATACATAGTCTGAAAAATATTCTCTTCCCTGTAGAATGCCATCAAACATATTCCATGCAAAATAAGAATCTTCACCCTGTGGCTCAAGAGTGGCCATGATATATGCAATGCCGGGTTGGCTGGTAGAAATCTTAAAGTCGCCTTTGTGAAAAACAATCTCTTGTTTTTCTGAATGAAGTTTGACTCCATGATGAAGATAGTGCCCATTATTTGGGGCTTTCCCTTTGCTGTTTTCAAAATCATCAATGATATACATATTGACAGTTAATGCGGCATCCTTTTCCAAAGGCTGCATTTCTATCCTGTTCATTTTGAGCAGTTCCACAGCCTTTTGGCAGGTTTGCGGCACGATATAATAATCAGGAGTTTTTACGGATATATCTGACTTAAAATAATTAAAGTAGGGTACTTTTTTGTTGTAAGGTTTTGATTTGTCATAATATAATCGCGGAGCTCCTGTTAATAAACTGGGTTTATGCCCTGCTTCATATCCTTTAAAATCAATCAGGTCGTGTTTTGCTGTGTCCATTTTCCATTGAAGCGTCCATTCGTTTTTCGCTTGGTTAAATGCTGTTGCTTCTTTTCGGAGCAGACCAATTTTGTCAGCATTTTCATGCACTTCGTTGATGCATGCTTTCATAAAACTGTATGTCGCTTTTAATCTCTGGTCAAATGGCTTGAGCATGTGTGTTTCAACAGTGTAAGACAGCGTATTCCATAATCCTGTATATCCCATGGAATAGCGTGGCGTTGCAGCAAAGGCCATGATCCCTGAATCCGGACTCTCTTTATAGCAATCTACATAAGGTGTCATTTCAAACCCCTCTGAGGTACATCTTTTATTTATTAAGGGAGTAAGGGACTGATGCATGAAATTTTCAAGATCAGGTGGTAAAGTTCCGGGCGTATTACTGATATAAGTTAAAACATATTGGTAATCGGCGCCGTCACTTACATGATTATCAATAAACACGTCGGGTTGCCAATCCTGAAACAGGGTTTCAAATGCCTTTGTATTTTTACTGTCACATTTTATAAAATCCCTGTTCGGATCCAGGTTTTCACCGTTTCCTCTGAAACCATAACTTTCCGGGCCATCCTGGTTGGCCCGGCTAAATGAACCCCGGTTGATGACACCCTCAATATTGTATTGCGGAATGATGCAAACGACAACATCTTTCAGAATTTTCTCCCACTCCTTATTTGTCGCCATGTCCCTGAGGAGTAGCATACTGGCATCTACGCCTTCCGGTTCTCCGGGATGGATGGCATTCATGACTAATATGATTCTTTTATTTTTTTTTCGAAGGCTGGAAGGATCAAAATCTTTATCTGCGGAATAAACAGCGAGTTGCAGCGGATGCCCCCCATCAGTAAGTCCATATTCCAGGACTTTAACTGTCTCAAATGCTGCATCAGCTTTTGCATACCAGTCTTTGCACTCTTCATAAGTAGCAGTGTAATTCGTTTTGTGAATTTCAAAAGGCGTTATCAATGAGGCGGCTTTTTGGCCGGGAGAAGAAAATGGAAGAAGTGTTAATAGAACCATAACAGCATAACGTCTTAACAGCATATTGTGTTGAATAATTGAAGTGCTGTAAAGGTAATGAAAACGTAAGAAGTGCAAAACGCGGAAAAGCGAAAAGGGGAGGAGTGATGAGTAAAAGGCGAAACAAGAATACGAAGAGCTGATTTCTCTGCTCGCTTTCGCATTTCGGTCTTTTGCTTGTAGTTATATTAACCACAGGACAATCATTTTTTTAATTCTACCATGGGCAGGTTTATTGTAGTCACTTTGTCTGAAATTTTGTCTTAAAATAAAGTAGCAGATGGATTAAGATAAACAGAGGCTTTCAAACTTTTTAAACCACCATGAAACCCAGAAACTATCACAATGGCAAATTTGTGCCGCAGGGGATTGTCGGGCCAAGCAAAAAGACGGCAAATGGCCAGGTAGATCAAAATGGTATAAGATTACCGGGCAGGAAAGTCTTACCAATGCATCTGGCCGAAGAGGATGTCATTTTCTCTCTCGTGATGCTATTTCTTCACAAGCATTTTTAAACGTATTAACATCAACATTTTTTCAAACTTTTTAAACCAAAACACATGAACTGGAAACATTTATCAATCATTGCATTATTGCTGTGTTCAGCATTTTGCACCAGCACGCTTCGTGCACAGAGCACAACAAGTCCCGACACTGTATGTGCTGGCAGGATTGGATCAGCTTATTTCGTAGCGAATACGCCGGGATCTACTTATCATTGGAATGTCCCCAATGGAACCATAACCTCAGGAGCCAATACCGATAGTATTACTGTAACCTGGTCGTCAACACCCGGAACTGATACGATTAAAGTAGTGGAAGTAAACGATCATGGCTGCTCTGGTGATACTGAAAAACTTGCCGTGTACAGGATGCCACTGCCAACTGCAACCCTTAGTGGTGTCGATAGTGTGTGCCACAACTTTGGAAGCACCTTTAGCGTAGCCTTCACAGGCATCAGTCCATGGAATTTTACTTATAGCGATGGTACTACTTCAACATCGTTAAATGGAATTACTTCAAGTCCTTATACCATAAATACGGGGAACCTTGGAACAACTACTACTTATACGATCACGGCCATCAGCAATAAATTTGGTTGTGTCGGAACTACAAGCGGTACTGGCACCCATGTTGTTGTAGTGAATCCTAAACCTGTAACATCCGCTATACACCATAATTAATACATGTAGCGTAATCATTTGAAGATCAAACGGTATGAGGGCAGTTCTTTCGGGAGCTGTCCTCTGGCCGTTTTCAGAGACTGAAATTTCCGTCAATATTTTAATGCAGCTTTTAATAAGCATATTCATTCACAGGATTATAAGGGGACCTAATTGCTTCTGCATAGCAAGAGCGATACCCGTAACCATGTCTGTGCTTTTTTGTATGCTTTGTTATCAAAAGACTTTTGCAGGGTGTACAGGGACTCCATCCTATAACGTTAATTTAACGGGACATCCTGATACAACATGGACCAGCCCGTCGACTACACGAAGTGGCTCGTGCTGTTCATCATCAAATTGTGTTCATTTTACTTTAACCCTGGATTCAAATGCAGGTGGAGTTATATTTTCAGTAAGCGGAGGAGCAGGCGGGACCCACTACATCATAAATTGTGATTCTACCGGAAGTGCCGGTGCTCCCTATTGTCTTACAGGTACGGGACCCTGGGAAATTGATTTTTGCAAGCCGGGGGGGAATTCGCAAACTTATACTTTTCAATCCTATTCAAGGCCACGGGTTCTCCAAAAAACTGTCTATATTACTAACGGCTGTTTTGCTACCCTTTCCGTTAAGGGATTGACAACCTCTACCATAACCTGGACTTCTCTAAGTGGTTCAACTTACAACTCAAGGTTAAGCTGTACAAGTGCTTGTACTACCACAAATGTAAGCACAGGCGCAAGCTTTCCATCTTATGTGAATTACGAGGTCTGCGGTACCCCGCTATTATCCTGTTATGGAAGCTTTTGCGACACCATAAAAGTGGTTTATGTTAGTCCTGTTTCTGTGCTCATCAGCCCAAAACCCGCTTCGGTTTGTTCAGGAGACAGCCTGAAATTAACTGCAACGATTTCAGGAGGGAAGTCACCTTATACCTACTTATGGAATAATGGATCTACCTCGAGTTTCATTTATGGTAAAACGAGTGGGAAATACAAAGTCACCGTAAAAGATTCACTGGGGTGTATATCTGCCTCCGACAGTGTTACTTTAACAGTGAATCCATTACCCGCCGCAGCTACTATTTCTAATTCAACGATCTGCTCGGGTTCTTCAATATCTATTGGTACAACAGCGGTTGGCGGAAGCAGTTATGCATGGGTTAGTTCGCCCTCAGGTTTTACATCCACTTCTTCAAACCCAACCGCATCGCCAACCGTAACAACAACTTATACCCTTACAGAAACCAATTCCAATGGCTGTGTGAAGTCAAATTCTGTAACAGTTACTGTTATTCCCCTTACTGTATCCGTATCCGGATCACCCTTAACAGTTTGCATTGGTAATACTGTCACGCTTACTGCAAGTGCGCCTGCATGTGTAAGTTACCAATGGAGCAATACAGGTGGACAAATACCAGGAGCAACGTCCTCTACTTATGGCGCCACCACTTCCGGCACTTATTATGTAACCGTGAAAAACGGTAGCGCAAGCGCAACTTCATTGGGGACGATCGTCATTATTAATCCACTTGCCGGTGCTTCTGTTATCGCAAACACTGCTATCTGTACAGGTCAATCCATTAATATTGGCGGCTCGGCAGTATTGTTAAGCACGTATAGTTGGACAAGCAGCACTACCGGTGGTACAGTTATTTCTACCAGTGCAAACCCATCTGTAAGTCCATCTACTACTACTACTTATACAGTTGTAGAAACCTATCTGTTAGGTTGCCCGGGTACCAATTCAGTTACCATCACAGTCAATGCTTTACCAGCCGCTTCGGTTATTGCCAATACTGCCATTTGTGCTGGAGCTTCTTTGCCAATAGGCGCAAGTTCGGTTGGTGGGAGCACTTATTCCTGGATTAGTTCGCCATCAGGCTTTACATCTACTTCCTCAAATCCAACAGTTTCACCGATAGCCACAACAACCTATACTCTTACTGAAACGAATTCAAACGGATGTGTGAAATCAAATTCAGTAATCATAACCGTTAATCCAGTTCCCTCTGCATCGGTGGTTTCTAATACGGCTGTGTGTTCAGGAACTTCAATATCAATTGGAGCATCAGGCACTGCAGGACATACTTATTCATGGGTCAGCGCGCCTTTAGGTTTTACATCAACATCTTCAAACCCCTCAGCCGCACCTGTTGTTAGCACTACCTATACCCTGACCGAAACCATTACGGCTACCGGATGCTCAAAATTAAATTCTGTGACCATTACCGCGCACGCTTTGCCAGCCGCGTCAGTTATTGCCAACACAGCTATATGCATCGGCGCATCACTACCAATTGGCGGATCAGCAGTTGGTGGCAGTACTTATTTCTGGGTTAGTGTTCCATTGGGTTTTGTATCTACGTCATCAAATCCAACTGCATCTCCAGTTGTCACCACATCTTATACCCTGACCGAAACCAATTCGAACGGCTGTGTCAAATCTAATTCAGTCACTATTACTGTCAATGCTTTGCCTGCCGCATCAGTGATTGCCAGCACTGCAATATGTATCGGCGCATCAGTATCAATTGGTGCATCAGCGGTTGGTGGCAGTACGTATTCATGGGTTAGTGTTCCATTAGGTTTTGCATCTACATCATCGAATCCAACTGCATCTCCGGTTATCACCACGGCTTATACTCTTACCGAAACCAATTCGAATGGTTGTGTCAAATCAAATTCAGTCACTATTACGGTCAATGCCTTACCAGCTGCATCTGTAATTGCCAACACCGCCATATGCATCGGCGCATCATTGCCCATTGGAGGATCGGCAGTTGGTGGCAGTACATATTCATGGGTCAGTGTTCCATTGGGTTTTGCATCTTCATCATCGAATCCAACTGCATCCCCTGTTATCACCACTGCTTATACCCTTACCGAAACCAATTCGAATGGTTGTGTCAAATCTAATTCAGTCACTATTACTGTCAATGCTTTGCCTGCCGCATCAGTGATTGCTAATACAGCTATTTGTATTGGCGGATCATTACCTATTGGCGGATCAGCAGTTGGCGGAAGTACGTATTCATGGGTTAGTGTTCCATTAGGTTTTGCATCTACATCATCGAATCCAACTGCATCTCCAGTTGTCACCACAGCATATACTCTCACCGAAACTAATTCGAACGGCTGTGTCAAATCTAATTCAGTCACTATTACTGTCAATGCTTTGCCTGCCGCATCCGTGATAGCAAATACAGCCATATGCATCAGCGGATCATTACCTATTGGCGCATCAGCGGTTGGTGGCAGTACGTATTCATGGGTTAGTGTTCCATTGGGTTTTGCATCTACGTCATCAAATCCAACTGCATCTCCAGTTATCACCACATCTTATACCCTTACTGAAACCAATTCGAACGGCTGTGTCAAATCTAATTCAGTATCTATCACTGTCAATGCCTTACCAGCCGCGTCAGTTATTGCAAATACAGCTATATGCATCGGCGCATCACTACCAATTGGCGGATCAGCAGTTGGCGGCAGTACTTATTCCTGGGTCAGTGTTCCACTGGGTTTTGTATCTACATCTTCAAATCCAACAGCATCCCCTGTTATCACCACCGCTTATACTCTTACCGAAACCAATTCGAATGGTTGTGTCAAATCTAATTCTGTTACTATTACGGTCAATGCTTTGCCAGCCGCGTCAGTTATTGCCAACACCGCCATATGCATCGGCGCATCACTACCAATTGGCGCATCAGCAGTTGGGGGCAGTACTTATTCCTGGGTTAGTGTTCCACTAGGTTTTGCATCCACATCATCGAATCCAACTGCATCTCCGGTTATCACCACAGCTTATACTCTTACCGAAACCAATTCGAATGGTTGTGTGAAATCCAATTCCGTAACCATCACAGTCAATGCCTTACCAGCCGCATCAGTGATTGCAAATACTGCCATTTGTATTGGAGGATCATTACCTATTGGCGGATCAGCAGTTGGGGGCAGTACTTATTCCTGGGTTAGTGTTCCACTAGGTTTTGCATCCACATCATCAAATCCCACATCATCGCCGAGTGTTACAACAGCTTACACCCTTACCGAAACCAATTCTAATGGTTGTATCAAATCCAATTCAGTCACTATTACCGTCAATGCTTTGCCTGCCGCATCTGTAATTGCCAACACCGCCATATGCATCGGCGCATCACTACCAATTGGCGCATCAGCAGTTGGCGGAAGTACATATTCATGGGTTAGTGCTCCATTGGGTTTTACATCCACATCATCGAATCCAACTGCATCTCCGGTTATCAATATATCTTATACCCTTACCGAAACTAATTCGAATGGCTGTGTCAAATCTAATTCTGTTACGATTACGGTCAATGTTTTGCCAACCGCATCAGTGATTGCAAATACTGCGATATGTACAGGAGCTTCGTTACCAATTGGCGCATCGGCAATTGGTGGCAGTACGTACTCATGGGTTAGTGTTCCTTTGGGTTTTGCCTCTACATCATCGAATCCAACTGCATCTCCAGTTATCACAACAGCTTATACTCTTACCGAAACCAATTCTAATGGTTGTGTCAAATCCAATTCAGTCACTATTACGGTCAATGTTTTGCCAACCGCATCAGTGATTGCAAATACTGCAATATGTACTGGAGGATCATTACCCATTGGCGGATCGGCAGTTGGCGGAAGTACGTATTCCTGGGTCAGTATTCCACTGGGTTTTGTATCTACATCTTCAAATCCAACTGCATCCCCTGTTAGCACCACCGCTTATACTCTTACCGAAACCAATTCGAATGGTTGTGTCAAATCTAATTCAGTCACTATTACTGTCCATGCCTTACCAGCCTCTTCAGTTATTGCCAATACTGCAATATGTATAGGGACTTCATTACCTATCGGCGCATCAGCAGTTGGCGGAAGTACGTATTCATGGGCTAGCGTTCCATTAGGTTTTGTATCTACATCATCGAATCCAACGGCATCCCCTGTTATCACCACCGCTTATACTCTTACCGAAACCAATTCGAATGGTTGTGTCAAATCTAATTCTGTATCTATAACTGTCAACGTTTTGCCGGCTGCATCAGTGATTGCCAGCACTGCAATATGTATCGGAGCTTCACTACCTATTGGAGGGTCAGCTGTTGGTGGTAGTACGTATTCCTGGGTCAGTGTTCCACTGGGTTTTGTATCTACATCTTCAAATCCAACGGCATCCCCTGTTATCACCACCGCTTATACTCTTACCGAAACCAATTCGAATGGTTGTGTCAAATCCAATTCTGTATCTATAACTGTCAACGTTTTGCCAGCCGCATCAGTGATTGCTAATACAGCCATATGCATCGGAGGATCATTACCTATCGGCGCATCAGCTGTCGGTGGCAGTACATATTCCTGGGTCAGTGTTCCATCGGGTTTTACATCCACATCATCAAATCCCACATCATCGCCGAGTGTTACAACAGCTTATAGCCTTACCGAAACTAATTCGAATGGATGTATGAAATCCAATTCAGTGTCAATAACTGTCAATCCGCTTCCCAATCCTTCTATTTTAGGGAACAGCTCAACTTGTGAAAATGTAAATAGTAATACTTACTCAACTGCAGGCAATATTGGAGATACATACTCATGGTCAACGCTGGGTGGAAGTATCCAAAGTGGACAGGGAACCAATTTTATTGTCATTAATTGGAGTGGTCCCGGTCCGGGAATCGTAACCGTTACAGAAACAAGCCCGCAAGGCTGCTTAAATACTGTGCAATATAATGTTACGATTTATTCCAAACCAGGAATCAAGCTGGTTGAGCATTGGTAAATCAAACAAAATAAGCAAGTCTTGTAGTTAAAATAACTACAAGCCAATCATTTTTTTAATGCTACCCGGCGCAGGTTTATTCGCGTTTCTTTGTCTTGGCAATTGGGTTGCTTCCATTATCAATATGGGGCATAAATTTTAAAAAAAAATGAAAATTAAAAATCAAGACAATGACATTGTTTTGTCAGGGTCAAAGAATGTTCAAAAGCAGGGTGAGTCAAAATCTGAAGGTGCCGGGTCTGCAATAAAAAAGACAGGATTGGAATTGCAGTTGGGCGAAGAGGATTCGATTTTTTCTCTCACAATGCTTTTTTTGAGGAAACCTTTCTATGTTGCCGGTAGATTTTCAGAAAAGAAATATTCATCCTTACAATTCAAAAAGGACGCTATTTTTTCTCTGGTAATGCTTTTCTTTAGTAAACATTTCTAAACTTAAAAATAATATTTTACAAACTTTTTTAAACCAAATCACATGAAATCGAAGCAGTTACTATTAATTCTTACCGTTCTTAGCACGGCATTTTGGGCTACAACTCTTCATGCCCAGAGCACCACAAGTCCTGACACCGTTTGTGCAGGGAAAACAGGTGCAGCCTATTATGTCACCCACACAGCTGGTTCTGTTTATCATTGGACAGTCCCGAACGGAACTATAGCCAGTGGCAATAACACAGATAGCATTATAGTAAACTGGTCAACAACCCCCGGTACCGATACTATTAAAGTAGTTGAAGTGAACGCGCATGGTTGCGTTGGAGATACTCAAAAACTTGCAGTGTATCGCATGCCTTTGCCAACTGCAACAATTGTAGGGGTTGATAGTCTCTGCTGGAACAATGCTGGTTCAAGTTTCGCAGTATCCTTTACAGGGATAGGGCCATGGAATTTTACCTATAGCGATGGAACAACATCTACCTCACTTACCAATATTTCAGCCAATCCGTACACCATAAATACAGGCGTACTGGCGACAAGTAAAACTTACACAATTACAGCTGTAAGCAATAAATTCGGATGTACCGGAAGTGTATCCGGTAGTGGAAGCCATGTAGTGGTGGTAAATCCAAAACCTGTTACATCTCCGATCTACCATCATTAATTGGGAAGATAAAATTTTCATAATATAGACCCGAGCTGCGGATAAGTCAAAAAAGACTTATCCGCAGTCAGGCTATCTGATGATTGAATGAAGGTACTGCAGTACATATTGTTATCCATTTTAATGCTGAATGCCAGTATTAAGATCAAAGCACAGACTTTTGATACGGTCTGTGCTTTTTCGCAGACGAAGGTTTATAAAGTAATACCGACGCAAGGCTCAACCTATTTCTGGAATGTGGATTGCGGAACGATCATTTCAAAAAATGTGCATGCGGATTCTATTGTGGTTGAATGGTGCAAAAACCCAGGCACATACCAGGTAAGAGTTGTAGAACGGAACCAGGCCGGTTGCTGGGGAGATACCGTTCGTACTTCAGTAGTTGTAAACCCCAAAATGCACCTGAGCATATTTGGTCCGGCTCAACAATGTGTTGGTGAGCCGGTATGGTTATATGCCAGTGGAGCAAGCTCTTATCAATGGAATACAGGTGATACCGCAAGTCATATCTACGCTAAACTACAGGATACCAATACAACGTTCCGGGTAATAGGCAGAAATATGTGCGAAACAGATACTGCTTCTTTTACAATCAAAGTGCACCCAACTCCAGTAGCGTCATTTACTTATGCACCACATGACCCGATTGTAAACGAACCCATTATTTTGCAATATACCGGCAAAGATGCCAGCGACTGGACCTGGTATATTACCGGCCAGCCTACGATAGACGGAGCCAGATCATCGCCGCAAATCACTGTTGGCGAAAAAGGGAATGTGATTATCAAACTTATTGCAGTGAACCAGTTTGGCTGTGTAGATACGGCTATTGAAAATATTAACGTCGCATACCAGGCCATGATATATGTACCCGATGTGTTTACCCCTGACGGAAACGGGATAAATGATTCTTTCAGGGCGGTCGGTTTCAACCTGAAAAATATCCATACGATGATTTTTAACCGTTGGGGTGAGAAACTTTATGAATCTTATCATGTATATGATGCATGGGATGGCACATTCAAAGGTGAAGTTGTTATGGAAGGTGTGTATATTTACCTGATTGATGCCGAAGCTACTGATGGCAGACATTATTATCTCAATGGAAACGTTACCGTATTGCATTGATGCTTTAAAACAGTGGAACGAATCAGACCTATATTATTTAATTTAATTTCCGCCCCGGAATCCGGCGATCTGTTTTGCATGAGATTATCTGGCATTTTCACTCCCGGGTGGAAATTTTTTGGTAGAATAATGTTCCTGTTTTTGCTTGTTAATTTGATACCGGGAAAAATAAATGCTCAAAATGATCTCGCCAACCCAACACCCAATATGGTCACAATACCTGCAGGGTCTTTTGTGATACCAATGGATTCTCTAAACTATTATACCTCAGGGGGCAAGCACCTTTTCAATGTAAATGCCTATGGGCTTATTCTTACCATTCTTGATAATAAAACAGGAATGCACTGGTTCATAAAATCAGGAAAGGCTAAGGACGGAATAGATTTTACAGCCACTA
>Ga0206979_1040_pt1 | contig 22402 bp, 18 predicted proteins | sample Alteio_BWMinCont_19_FD_153463 | JGI IMG/M metagenome (GOLD analysis project Ga0206979, IMG submission 153463) | Enriched cells from forest soil in Barre Woods Harvard Forest LTER site, Petersham, Massachusetts, United States -... | ecosystem: Environmental > Terrestrial > Soil > Temperate forest >... | reverse complement strand
TTAAGGTATTTTAACAATCGATCAATTGTCTATGAAAATGGCATCAGGGCAATATAAGTTTATCGAATATATGCTCCTGTTATGAATGAAAGCATATATAAAACGGTAAATGGAAAAAAAGCGCCATCAATGAAACCGGAGAATTAAATGTTGGATATTATCACATACGTGCTAATGATATAAATGATGCCATCCGCATCGCCAAACAAAACCCTGAATTCGAATTCACTACCAAAGCAAGAGTAGAAGTTCGTCCAATAAAAACCAAAGAGGTGAGTACTGGTTTTGTGTACCCGAAAAAAGGGTGAGACTGATGGCAAATCAGGATATAGCGAATAGTTCCCTTCTTGATGCTTTGATTTGTAAATCTTACCTAAATTAGCACAATGCTTTGGCAAAATCATATCATATCTGACAAAGATATTCTCATAGGCAAACCTGTCATAAAAGGTACGCGAATTTCAGTTGATCATATCATTGGGCTTTTTGCCCAGGGCTGGGCAAAGCAACAGATACTTGATAATTATCCAAGGTTAACCAAAGATGATTTAACAGCTGTATTAGGATGGCTGCAATCATGAAAATCCTGATTCAGAATATTTTAAATCAAACTCCAACAAAGCTCGTCATTGCGGCAAGGATTCGAGGCACGAGAATACGAAAGCCGCAATCTTGTGCTGCGCGCTCAGAAGTTGGTTAATGGCGTGCCCTTAAATTTCAGCGAAAAGAAGCTTTGTTGTTGCAACTGCAACGTTAGTGAAAAGATTGCGGGTCAAGCTGAGGCAAGCTCAAGCCGCCCGCAAAGACGCTCTTTTCATTGTTTATTTAATAGAGTTGTTGACTTTTGGAAAGTCAACGACTCTCAACTTTCCAGATATTCCAAATCCCCTTTAGCAAGGTTATGTTCTGCACATAAAACCTGCAAATTTTCTAAAACTGTTTCTCCACCTTTTGCCCAAGGTTTTATATGATCGAAATGTATGTTATCACCGGTGACAGTTATACCGCAAAGTTTGCACTTATTACCATCTTTCATTAAAACCTGAACCTTCAATCTCTCAGAAATATTTCTCTTAGTTTTATGCTTAATAATTTCCTTTTCAGGAACTTCTAAAGGATTAGTTTCCTGGGGCTCACTATCTTCTTTTGGTTCATCTGCATTTATAAAGTCAATGAATACTTCAAGGCCTTTTCTCCATGTGCCGAATCGGTTCTCATAGGCCGTTCCTGAATATTTTGATATAGGTTGTACAAATTCCCGATAACGTGGCTGGCGTCCAAGTTTTATCCAGACTTCTTCAATATTTTTAAACAGCTCCTTTTCTGAGATATTTTGTTGACGAGTTATATCTATACTGGCTTTTTCAAGTGCCTTATTCCAACCACCAAATCGTATTGCTGTCGTATCAGCTCTATATTTTCCATTTTCATTATACTCCCTTGATGTAATTTTTCCCTTCCCAAGTTTTAGTGCGACTTTCTTAAGGTCGTCCAAAAGTTCTTGCTCAGTAAGATTTCTATGATATGGCTCCAACTCAAATTTCATAATTTAATTTTTTCATAGTGATGTCTCGCGTCAGCCAATTAACACATTATCACATCAACACATCATCACATCTTCTCCCCCACCTTCCCCAACGTCTCAATCACAAACCCCCAGAACTTCTGCACAGAACTGATCTGTACCCGTTCATCAGGAGAATGCGCTCCCAAAATATTCGGGCCGAAAGAGATCATTTGCATATTAGGGTAGTTTGTGCCAATGATTCCGCATTCGAGTCCGGCATGGCAGGCGTCAACCAGAGGTTCTGATTTAAACATATCACGATATAAACCGGCCATGAGTTTCACAATTGGGGTTTCAGGTTTCGGTGTCCAGCCCGAATATGAACCGTTAAAATCTACTTTAGCGCCTGTCAATTCAAAGGTGCATCTGATTTCTCTTGCGAGGTCCATTTTTTCTGAATCTACTGAACTACGGGTAAGGTTCTGAATGGTATATAATGAGTCTTTGACCAACACACGAGCTACATTATTAGAGGTTTGCACGAGGTCTTTGATATCCGGGCTCATCCTGAATATGCCGTTTGGCGCTGCATAAATCGCGCGCAAAAGTGTATCCTGAAATTCTTTAGACAGTACTTTTCCGGTTATTTCTTTAGGTTCTAATACTACCTGCAAACCCGGATCGGTAGTGGCATATTCTTTCTTCAAAACTGCAGCCTCTGATTCTACAAATTTCTTAAAATCAGCTTCTTTATCCTTGGGTACAACCAATTCAGATTTTGACTCCCGCGGGATTGCATTTCGCAATCCTCCCCCATCAATTGAACTCACCCGAATCCCAAAATTCTCGGAGGCTTGCTGCAATATTCGGTTGATGAGCTTATTGGCGTTGCCCTTGCCAAGATGAATTTCCATGCCTGAATGTCCACCTGCCAGTCCTTTGAATGTCAATAAATAACCAACGGTATCGGTGGGCGCCTTTTCTTCATAATAATTTCCATTTGCCGTAACGTCTACCCCACCGGCGCAACCGATGGTTAATTCATGATCGTCTTCTGTATCAAGGTTCAATAAAATACCAGCATGTAGCAAACTGCCTTTCAACCCGATAGCGCCTGTCATTCCCGTTTCTTCGTCAATTGTAAATAACGCTTCTATAGATGGATGCGCAATATCTTTTGAAGCCAGAATGGACATGATCGTGGATACTCCGATACCATTATCTGCCCCAAGGGTAGTGCCTTTAGCTCTCACCCAATCGCCATCCACATACATCTGGATACCTTCAGTATTGAAATCAAAATTTGTATCGTTATTCTTCTGATGCACCATATCCAGGTGGCTTTGCAGGCAAACGGTTTCACGGTTTTCCATCCCAGCACTTGCGGGCTTTTTAATAATGACATTCCCTGTTTCATCCACCGAAGTTGGCAATCCAAGTGATTCACCGAATTTCTTAATGAATTCTATAACCCGTCCCTCTTTTTTTGATGGACGTGGTACAGCGTTCAGATCAGCAAAATTATTCCATAATGCTTTGGGTTCCAGGTTTCTGATTTCGTTGCTCATAAAATGATTTTAAGAGGGCAAGTTAGGGAGAAATTGAAAGATTAAAAGATTGGAAGATTAGAAAAATGAAATTGGAAATTGGAAATTTGGTTTGATACAGAAATACCTGGTAATGGTTTAGAATTGTATTTAAACCTTCCTTATTGCATTAATCCTTTGCAGGAGTGTTGGATGTGAATAATGAAAAAATACATAGGCCGGATGAGGCTTCAGATTGGAAAGGTTATCAGTTGACAGGCGGATCAGGGCATTGATGAATGAATCTTTTTGAGATGTGCTAACAGCATAGTTGTCTGCTTCATATTCGTTTTTGCGTGAGAGCATATTCATCAATAATCCTGTAATGAGTGAAACCGGTTCAAATAAAATGCCAAAAACAATCAGGTTGATATGGATTTCCATATGTGGCGCGCCCAGAGCCGCCGACAAGGTTGCACTGAAAACAAATTGAGAAAGAAGCCATAACATAAACCCGATCTGTAACCAGCTCAGGACCATCGACAGAATGATATGTTTCTTTTTATAGTGGCCTACCTCATGTGCCAGAATACCAACCAGTTCGCCAATAGAATGATTTTCAATAAGGGTATCATACAACACGATCTTTTTGCCTTTGCCTATCCCTGAGAAAAATGCATTTGCTTTGGAAGATCTTTTGGATCCATTGATCACCATGATATTCTTAACAGGGAAATTGACACCCCTTGCGTACTCCTCAATCTTTTCCCTGAGATCTCCGCTTGGTAACGGGGTTAGTTTATTGAAAATAGGCACAATAAGGGAAGTGTAGAACATATTAAGGAATAACGTTAAAAGAATGGCCACCACCCAGGCATATAACCAGAATTGAGCCCCGATAGCAATAATGAGCCACAACATAAGATACCCCAACCCGCCCCCAAGAATAACATACATCAGAACACCTTTAATCAAGTCAATGATATAGGTTTTAGGGCATGTTTTATTGAATCCGTATTTTTGTTCAATGACAAAGGTGTTATAAATCCCAAATGGAATACCGACAATGCTCGAAACAAACGATAGAACACCAAAATAAACAAGAGCCAGAATGATCCGATTGGTGAAGTGAGGCTCTAAAAGATTGTTTAACCAGGCAAAACCTCCAAGCCACAAGAACAACATCATCCCCACAAAACCTATAACTTCCTCAATAGTACCAATCCGGTCTTTTTCTTTGTGGTAGAGCAGGGACGTTTTGTATTTATCTGCATCATAAAAAGAAGACAATTCCTGTGGTAGTTCCGGGCTGAAATTCTTATTATTTAGATAATCCAATACCCTGCTTAACAGGAAATTGAAGATAATGATGACGTTTATTAAATAAAATATCGAAGTTGATGACATTTAGCTGTATTTTTTTAGAACTATAGTCTGTTTCCCCTTACAGAATTTCTGAAATCCTCAAAATCTTTATCATTTTTATATTTCAGGAATTCATTGTCCTTCAGGAAGTTTGCCAGGTTATCTAAAGGTTTAAAATATCCTTCCTTTTTTGCTGTTTTCAGGTATTTCAACATCAGGGTTTTGTCCTTCGCCAGGCAATAAAACCTGCTGATATTATAGTCCCCCAAAGCCTTATATGTTTTATCGATAATACCAGCCTCCATTTCATTCATCACGGCATCCTGAAGATTGCCTTCTTTGTCGTTAGCTTCTCCCAGAAGAATATACGCTTCAGGTTGCTTGCGATCTAAACTTAAAGCAGAATTAAAATCGTCAACCGCCTCGCGATATTGCTTCATTGTAGTAAGTAAGGCCCCCCTGTTTAAATAAAATATTGAATTGTCTTTCTCACACGATATGGCACTGTTCAAATCCTTCAGCGCCAGCTCATTCTTACCTATAAAGCCATAAGCCAATCCCCTGTTTCTCATAGCTATGCAGAGATCAGGAGCATATTTCAAGGCCTTAGTAAAATCCTTAATAGCTGTTTTAATATCATAACTTGACGCCGCTGCTACATCCTGATTTTCATATACGGCAGTGCCTCGGTTGTTATAGGCAATACCCAGGGTTGAGTCAACCTTGATGGCCGCAGAATAATTTTCAATGGCTTTTCTGGGATTGCCCATCCTTTGATAAGATACACCCCTTGTGTTGTATGCCAACGCATTCTTAGAATCAAGTGAAACCGCTTTATCGAGATACTCAATTGCTTTTTTGTACTTACCGGTTTCATTGTACAAATAACCATATGCAAAATCAAGTTTTGCATTATCGTGGAAATGTCCTGAAGCTTTGTCGAAATCCTTTTCAGCTAATTTAAATTGATGAAGGTAGGTGTAGCAATTCCCTCTGTAAATCAATGCCTCATAGTTCCCGGGGTTCGTTTTGATGGCAGTGGTAAAAAAAGGAATAGCAAACTGATATCCGCCATTATAATATTTCTCCAGCCCTATGGCGTAGTCATCTTCTGGTTTACTTTTTTGTGATTGTGCATTTGCGGTCATCACAAAAAAAATAAGGTTTGCCAGAAGAAATGTTCGAATCGTAATTGTCATATTGTTGATTTTAGGCCAAAGACGAAATTTCTGGACCGTGGGATGTCTTCCTTGCAATAGTCGTTAATATAACTTGTACTGTACCCCGATGGCAATAACTTCTTTAAACTGGACAGATGGGCCAACACTGCCGTTTGCCCTCTTTATAGCTATATCCTGGTCATAGAGTAAATGCGTACCAACATTTGCAGTGAGCAAACTGTTTATTTTACAAGTTAAGCTGGCGGTCCAGTCTACGGCCTGTTGTTCCACATGCCGGTAATCCCCAAACATACTCAGATTAGTTTCGAAAACAACATTTTGCATGATAGGTACTTTCATCCCGAATGTAAATGCTTCCCCGGCCTGTATCCTAACATGATGACCTGCCGGAACGCCATACGAACCAGCTTTAGCCATTGAATCATTAACGATTACAGTCATTCTGCCTGCAACAGGTGAAAAAATGGCAAACAACACTTTTGGCACTTCAAATTTAATACCTGTATTAACTAATAAATACCCGGGAGACATGAATCTGGACAGTAATTGTTCCTGAACCGTTTTACCGGAAGCATCAGTCCCATATTTATAGCCGGGCGCAAAAGTGGTTTTAAAATCTGCTCCAGCAGCAAAACTCCAATGTTTTGATATCTTCCCCGAATCTGTAAAATCTCTGGCATAGGTGGAACTGATTTCTAGTCCATCGTCACTTTTTTCGAATGGTTGGTTCTGGTCCCCGAGCCTTACTACTCCAAAAGCTGCTTCAAGTTTATTATAAAATTGATGCTCGTTTTTGTCATATTTAGCAAAGGCGTGCAGAAATCCTGACGCAGCAATCGTATTTTGGCCACCCCCTTGCCAGTTGCTTAATGCCGCCTGGTTAAATGCTAATTCCGTAACACCGGAACTCGTCCATGCAGGCATTGAATCAGGTGAAGAATGAGTCTGCGCATAGCTTCCCACTGTTATAAAAAAAACACATAGGAATGCTTGGATCGTTTTTATAGACATGATTAAATAATTTGTTACTAAATTATAATGACCTTATTAGAGGCGCAAAATAAACTTTTTATGCCTTTGCTTCCACGGGTGTGCAAATTTCTTTCAATTTGCTGACCAGAAAGTCCACTTCTTCTTTGGTATTATATTTCCCAAAAGAAAAACGCACTGATACAAAGCCATCAGATATTGGTAATTCGCGAAGCACATGAGAACCCTGGTCTGAGCCTGATGTGCAGGCGCTGCCTCCAGAAGCCGATATACCCTCAATATCAAGGTTAAACAATATCATGTCTGTCGATAACGCGGGCGGGAAGGCTACATTTAACACGGTATATGAAGATGCCCCATTATAATCGCCATTAAACTTGATCCCTTCAAAATTTTCTAATAAAGATGAGATCATATAATCTTTGATACCTTTAATATGGTTATGCTGCTCATCCATTTGAGCATAAGCAATTTCAAGTGCTTTCGCAATGCCTGCAATACCATATATGTTTTCGGTACCACCTCGCATATTACGTTCCTGCGCCCCGCCATGGATCAGCGGCTTAATGGTCGCGTTTTCATCTATAAATATAAATCCAATTCCTTTTGGGCCATTGAATTTGTGACCCGATGCGGTCAGAAAATGGATATTTGATTTCTTGATTTCTATGGGGATATGCCCTATTGTTTGCACGGTATCACAATGGAAATAAGCATTGTAAGTTTTACACAGATTCCCTGTAGTTTCAATATCCAACAGGTTGCCAATCTCATTATTGGCATGCATTAAGCTAACGAGGGTTTTTTCTGTGCTTGTCTGAAGCAGTTTTTCGAGATGCGCCATATCCACATGACCATTTGGAAGCAGATCAACATAAGATATCCTGATGCCGTGAGAAGCGCAATAATCAAGGGAATGCAAAACAGCATGATGCTCAATCTTTGATGAAATGATATGTTTTACACCAAGATCTTCTACACTGCACCTGATGGCCATATTATCAGACTCCGTGCCACTGCCAGTAAAGATGATTTCTCCGGGAGAAACACCAAGCAGGTTCGCAATGGTTTTTCTCGCTTTTTCGACAATGGTTTTTGCTTGTCTGCCTTCCTGGTGAATGGAAGATGGATTTCCAAATAAATCCATCGTTTCCGTCATTACCTTTTTTACTTCAGGATCAATTGGTGTGGTTGCGGCGTTGTCAAAATAGATTCGATTCATACCCAAAAATCTTAGTTTTTTAGCAAACTTTTAATATCAAGGATCATTTTTTCTGCAAGGTTTTCAGCGGTAGTCTGGTTCTGGCTTTCAGAATAAATCCTGATGATCGGTTCGGTATTGGAACGACGAAGATGTACCCAGTCATTTTCGAAATCAATACGAATACCGTCTTCTGTGTTGATGGGGAACTTCTTATATTTCAGTTTTATTTTTTCAAATACCCTTTCAATGTCTGTCAGTTCATCAAGTTGAATTTTATTCTTGGACAGATAATAATTAGGATATTGGCTGCGGAGTTGAGAGCAGCTTTTTTTGCTTTTGGCAAGGTGTGATAAAAACAATGCAATCCCAACAAGGGCATCGCGACCATAATGAAGCTCCGGGTATATGACACCGCCATTTCCTTCGCCTCCAACAACAGCATTTACAGCTTTCATTTTATTTACCACATGAACTTCACCAACTGCTGAGCTATAGTGGGTGGCACCATATTTTTCTGTAATGTCTGTTAATGCTCTCGAAGAGGACATATTAGATACGGTACTCCCCGGGTTGCTTTGCAAAACATAATCTGCTACAGCCACCAAGGTATATTCTTCTCCGAAAAAACTTCCGTCTTCACACACAAGTGCCAACCTGTCAACGTCAGGATCAACAGCTATGCCCAGATCTGCTTTATGGAATTTAACTTCGCCACTAAGGGTACCCAGGTTTTCTGGCAGTGGTTCCGGATTATGGGCAAACTTGCCATCAGGCTCGGTATATAATTCATGGATCTTTGCCACACCCAATGCATTTAATAATCTTGGTACAGCAATGCCACCCGTAGAATTAACACAATCTACTACAATCGTATATTTTTTTGCTTTAATGGCTTTCACATCCACCATCGGGAGTTCCAGTATTTTCTCAATATGGATATCAATATATTCCGTTTTTGGGATATACTGCCCCAGGTTCTCTACTTTGGCATAGTCGAAGTTACCTTCATCTGCAATTTTGAGGATTTCCTCGCCGTCTTCAGCTGAAATGAATTCTCCTTTTTCGTTAAGCAACTTTAAAGCGTTCCAGTTCCTCGGATTGTGGCTTGCTGTAATAATGATGCCTCCTCCGGCATTTTCTTCAACTACGGCCATTTCTACCGTCGGCGTTGTAGAAAGATCGGTATCAATGACATCAATACCACAGGCCAAAAGCGTTCCCTGGACGATATTTTTTACCATCTCTCCGGAAATCCTCGCATCTCTGCCAATAACTACTTTATGATTTTCAGTCCTCCGTTTAAGCCATTGGGCATAAGAAGATGTTATTTCTACGATATCTTTCGGGGTTAACGCGTCTCCTGCGTTTCCGCCAATAGTGCCGCGGATGCCCGAAATGGATTTGATCAATGTCAAAGCTGTTTCTTTTAGTTAAAATTTTTGCAAAGGTACGCAGAACCAACCTTCAAAGTATGGTTTCCGGCCTAATCATCGTTATAACATATAATAAATCCGGTGAATGATCATCTTTGAAGGATTGGATGCTATTTTTGTGCCGAATTTTTAAGGTATTAACTACTTATTCGAAGATGCTAATAATGAACGTCTCAATTTTATTCCCCGCATGAATCCAATTGTAGCCTGGGACCATTTGCTTTTCCGATCCGTTAATACTGGCCTTGCAAACCCCTTTTTTGATGTTTTAATGCCTTTTCTAAGATATGGACCTATTTGGATTCCTCTTTACGTTTTCTTTGGGGTTTTTCTTATTTATAATTTCAGGTGGAAGGGGCTTTATATTATTTTGTTTGGAGCTTTGGCCTTAATAGCAAGCGATCAGTTATGTGCCGGAATCATAAAGCCACTGGTACATCGCCTGCGCCCCTGCTATGATCCTGATATGACCGGGCAGGTACGGCTGCTTCTCAGCAGTTGTGGGGGGCAGTTCAGTTTTCCTTCTAATCATGCTTCTAATCATTTCGCCATTGCACTATTCCTTATATCCATATTTCCAAAAAAGATAAAATGGCTTAAACCTGCATTATTGGTTTGGGCTTCTTTAATTGCATTCTCACAGGTATATGTCGGCGTTCATTTTCCAATTGATGTCATTTGTGGAGCCATAATAGGTAGTTTTCTAGGAGTCTTATTTGCAACTATCTGCAAAGTGGTAGCAGGAATAGATCTTGACAAAGAAATCGAATTGCCATAATTTTTTATGATATTCTTAAAACCAAAAGCCCCGTTGTCTGTCAAGCGGGGCTCTTGATTGTCACAAAAATAACTTGTGACTTTGAATCTATTGGTTGATTTATATTTGTTCGAAGTGTATTTTATTTAATCCTGCTTTCATACTTTATAAACATACAACTTTTATGAAATGTTTAAATTGACTCAAATATTTTAACTATGCACTCACCAAAAAATTAAAAGCCCCATTTTCTATCAAATGGGGCTTTTAATTTGCACGATTTTGTCGCGCGTATCCAATTGGTTGGTTAATTTTTAAGCTTACTTTTTGTCAACGATATCTTTATCCGTTTTTGCCATATCGAGGTGGTGCAATAAAGTAGGTAGCGTATTTTGAGCCCAGGTTTTTACATCTGCATCTTTAGGATTGTTTACCACGCTTTGGAATTTGTCAATATCTGCCTTGTGATCTTCCACCATCAGCTTCATATAAGCTTTATCAAAATCCTTAGCATCTACGCTATTGAGGTTATCAATACTCTTTTGGTCATCACTACTTAAAGCTGCTGGCAAAACAACATTCTTTTGACCAGCAAGGGCCTTCAACTGGTCATTGGCTGCACTATGATCTGTAATCATTTGCTGGCCAAAATCTTTCACTTCCTGGCTGATGCCTTTTTGCACGGCTAACTGGCCTGCCTGAACTTCCATCATACCACCACTCGCAGCTTCAGTCATAAATTTAGAATCATCATTGTCGATGGCTTTTATTTCCTTGTTTTCAGCATTTGCCTGTTTTTCAGGATCAGTGCTATTTGTACCGTTATTGCAGGCAGTAAGATAAAGCCCGAAGGACAATGTAAGCATTAGGATGTTTTTCTTGTTCATTTCAATTTTGTTTGATTTGTTATTGTTAAAAGTTCTTAACAGTCGAATTGCCTGAATGTTCAGGAAAGATTTTCTATCTGGATTCTGTGTATTATTAAAATGCCCTTGTCTTTGTCATCATGTGTCCCCTGTCTATCTTTGCCTGCAACAAATAAGAAACCAAATGCCTTTTGAATTTATTATTTCAGAACCTCAGCACCAACCCGGTATTGCCCTTGTGCGGCTCAACAGACCCAAAGAACTGAATGCCTTAAATTTACAGTTGATGGGCGAATTAAGAGATGCCCTTAAAGAACTGGATGACAATAAAGAAGTTCGGGTTATCATCATCACCGGTAATGAAAAAGCATTTGCGGCCGGGGCTGATATCAAACAAATGTCAGATAAGACGGCTATTGATATGCTCCAGATCGATCAGTTTTCTACCTGGGATAGTATTCGTAAAACCAGGAAACCAATCATCGCAGCGGTTTCAGGATTCGCTCTTGGTGGCGGATGTGAACTGGCCATGCTTTGCGACATGATCGTAGCTTCGGAAACAGCCAAATTCGGCCAGCCTGAAATAAAAATTGGCGTAATGCCAGGAGCAGGTGGAACTCAAAGGCTTACACGTGCTGTTGGCAAGGCAAGGGCCATGGAAATGGTACTTACGGGGAAATTTATTTCTGCTGAAGAAGCATTGCAGTTTGGCTTGATAAATAGAATTGTACCAGTAGAACTTTATCTGAATGAGGCTGTTAAGCTGGCAAAAGAAATAGCAGAATTGTCTCCGATAGCTGTTCAACTCGCCAAAGAATCTGTAAATAAAGCGCATGATACTTTCCTCCAGGAAGGATTGTTTTTCGAACGCAAAAACTTCTACATGCTTTTTGCCTCAGAGGATCAGAAAGAAGGAATGAATGCCTTTATTGAGAAAAGAAAGCCAGAGTTTAAAGGCAAATGAGCTAATGTGATAATGTGTTGATGCGATAATTGGCTGGCGCAAAAGTCTTGCGAAGCCCCAAATTTCAAATTTCAAAATTCGTTTTTCGTTCCTTACTGTTGACTGATGACCGTTGACTGATGACTAGATTTCGTGTAGTACCCCGTCCCATCATAAGCCCTGTTGGCGACATCTTTACATTCTTTAGAACAAGCGCCATTCCATTCCCAGCCGCAGGTTTCGCACATTACGATCTGGTTGTTGCAGAGTTCGTTCACGCAGTTGATCATTCGGGCTGAAGGAGTTCCACAATGGATACAGGTGGATACAAGCACCGGATTAATGGCATTAACATCCACAACCACGCGGCCATCAAACACATAGCACTTGCCTTCAAAATCTTCGCCCCCACCCTCTTTGGCATATTTCAGAATGCCACCATCCAGCTGGTACACGTCTTTAAAACCGTTTTCAAGGAGATAAGCTGACGCCTTTTCACACTTAATGCCGCCTGTACAGTAGGTTATTACAGTCTTATCCTTGTACTGCTCCAGTTCATTCATTTTCTCAGGCAAGTCCCGAAAATTCTCAATATCAAGGGTTATGGCATCTTTGAAATGACCAACATGATGCTCATAATTAGAGCGCATGTCTACGACCACCACATTGTCCTTTTTCTTTAGTTCTTTGAACTCTTCTGCGCTTAAATGGATACCGGTTTTATGGGCAGGGTCAATTCCTTTTAAGCCTGAATGCACAATCTCTGGTTTGTAGCGAACATGTATTTTAGAGAAGGCAAGCCTGTCTGTCTCATCAACCTTAAAATCAGTGGTTTTAAAGCGGTCATCAGCTACAAGATCGGCCATATATTGCTCGCATTGCGCTACGGTTCCGCTCAATTGTCCGTTCAATCCCTCATCTGCGACTATAATACGACCGAATATTCCCAGCCTCTGGCAATATTTCAGATGCTTCACTGAAAATACCTCCGCTTCCTCTATGGGCACGTATTTATAAAAGGCAACTGCTAAGTATGGCGTATTCCAGGACATTTTATCTGCTCGAATTTGACTGCAAAGGTACAGAAAAGGTGGAAAGGGATTTACATTCTCATCCCTGGATCGGGTCAAGAGCCCCAAATTCTCAAATTTCCCAATTCCCACTATCTTTACCGCCTAAAACTACACGGGGCAATGCTTTTCAATTCGATCCAGTTTCTGATATTCTTCCTGGTAGTTACCATCCTCTACTTTCTGCTTCCCTATGCCCTGAGATGGGTTTTGCTATTGATAGCAAGCTGTGTGTTTTACATGGCCTATATCCCCTATTACATTTTGATCCTGGCTTTTACGATATGTGTGGATTATATTGCGGGCATTAGTATCGAAAATGCGCAGGGACATAGGAGAAAGCTGTTTTTGGTCATAAGCCTTATCTCCAATATCGGCATATTGGCTTTCTTTAAGTATTTCAACTTCCTTAATGATAACCTTGCTGAATTAGGGCAATTGCTGCATCAGCCATTCGGTTTGCAGCATTTATCTATTATGCTGCCCATTGGCCTTTCATTCCATACCTTCCAGGCTATGAGTTACACGATTGAGATATATCGGGGTAATCAAAAGGCTGAGCGGCATTTCGGTATATTTTCATTGTATGTAATGTTTTATCCCCAGTTGGTTGCCGGCCCAATTGAGCGTCCACAAAACCTGTTGCACCAGTTCAGAGAAAAACATTCTTTTGATTATGGAAGAGTTACAGATGGATTGAAACTCATGCTATGGGGATTTTTCAAAAAGGTTGTTATTGCTGACAGGTTAGCGAATTATGTAGACCAGGTGTATGGGAATCCAGCTGGTTACCACGGACTCCCAATCATTATCGCTACTATCTTTTTTGCCTTCCAGATTTATTGTGACTTCTCTGGATATACTGATATCGCTATCGGTGCGGCCCAGGTAATGGGCTTTCATTTGATGGACAATTTTAACAGGCCCTATTTCTCGGCTTCCATTTCAGAATTCTGGCGGCGATGGCATATTTCCTTATCATCCTGGTTCCGTGATTACATGTATATCTCCCTGGGCGGCAATCGGGTAACCATCCCACGCTGGTATTTCAATTTATTCATTACCTTCCTGGTAAGCGGTCTATGGCATGGCGCCAACTGGACATTTATTATCTGGGGAGCACTAAATGGGTTTTATGTTATTTTGGAATTGGTTTTAAAACCAGTTATCAAAAAATTACCGGGGATATTTAAACTTAAGGCTCTCAACATCCTTATCACCTTTATACTGATTGATTTCGCCTGGATATTCTTCAGAGCGTCTTCTTTACAAAATGCGATGTTGATCATCAAAAACATGCTTCATTTTGCTGACGGAGGTTTGAAATGGGCCATTTTTGATAAATATGATTTTGCGATATGTGTCGTATCAATATTATTTATGGAATGGGTGCATCACCTGGAGCGACACAATAAGATGCGGCATTTATTCAGCGACAGGCCCCTTGTTTTCAGATGGGTAATGTATATTGGAATACTTTGGGCATTATGGATTTATGGTGTTTTCGGGGCTCGTGAATTTATTTATTTTGCATACTGATGCAGGCACAAAGATTCTTCATAAAAATCTCCGTATTTGTGCTGATCAACAGCATATTGATATGGCTCAGCCTTGAAGCACTTCACTTCATTGAGGGCAGCAATCCCTACCAGAACTGGGAAACTGAATCAGACGGCCTCATTATTCCCAAAAACAAACCTTTTGATCTTTTACTTATGGGTTCTTCTCATGCCAGGATTTTCGCGAGGGACAAAAACCTGCTGAGGGTAGATAGTATCCTTCATAAAAACACCATCGACATCGGCAAAGGTGGTGGAGGCGGTGGCATAGTATCCAATCTCATTTTGCTCAAATATTTCTATGCGCAAGGCAATGCTGCAGAACAGGTTGTATACTTTATTGATGCATGGCCCTTTTTCAGTCGCAAGTGGAATGAGGATAATTATTTTTTAACCAATGAACCAATTCGTTTTCAACTATTTAAAGAATGTTTGAATAAGCATATAGACAGGGATGTTTTGCTTAATTATTTCAAATCAAAATATACAATTGACTGGCTGGAGCAAAAACCCCAAACCAGGGAAATAAATAATGATGTACTCAAAGATGTAAGCCCTGAAGCGATTAAGAAGCGGTTGGCCTCACTATACATTGAACCTTATGACGAACAGCTATTTAATCATTACGCAAAATTGCTTGAAGAAGTGGTTCAAATTGCTCAGGCCCATCATTCTAAACTGACATTTATATTCCCGTCTACCCTCCTTGATGATAACCGTGGCAAGGACAAAGTGGTGCAATTATTATCGGGATTTAAAACAAAATATGGTGTAGGATTTTATGATTACTCCAATGCCATTCAAGACAATAATTTATTTTATGACCATGACCATCTCAATACAAAAGGAGTGGTTTATTTTACAGAAAAATACCTTAAACCGATCGTTCATTGAAATGGCACCAATGTATGGGGATAAAATATAAGTGTACCTTTGTCGTCTTAAAGTATGTAAATTAGTATCTAAATTATAAACAAAAATCAAACCGTGAAAACAAGAAACATCGTTATTATCAGTATTATAGCCCTTATCGTTATTATGGGCGGGTGTAGCATTGGCAAGTATAATGGCCTCGTAAACAGCGACCTGGCAGTGAAAAATGCCTGGAGTAATGTGGAAACAAATTACCAGCGCCGTACCGACCTGTACAACAGTGTGATAAAAGTGGTAGAAGGTTCTGCCAACTTTGAAAAATCCACACTTACTGATGTGATTGCTGCAAGGTCAAAAGCAACCAGTATTTCAGTGAACATCAATGATCCTGCCACCCTTAAAGCATACGAACAGGCACAGGCACAGTTCCAGGGTTCATTTGCAAGGCTTATGGCTGTAGCAGAATCCTATCCACAATTAAAAACAACCCAGGCATTCCAGGATTTCCAGGTACAGATTGAAGGAACTGAAAACAGGATCAATATTGCACGCCAGGATTTTAATGCCGCAGTTAATGAGTACAATCTCGCCGTAAGAACGTTCCCAAGCAACATTTTCGCAGGTATGTTTGGATTCCATACCCGCGACTATTTCCAGGCAAAAGCCGGAACTGAAACCCCACCGGATATTAAATTTAATATAAAATAGCATGTTTAACCTGTTCCTCAAAAAGGCCATAAACTACTTTTCAAGTGAAGAGAAGGAAAAGATACAGGCTGCCATTCACGAGGCTGAAAAAAGTACCACGGGCGAGGTACGGGTATTTGTGGAACATTACTGCAAACGTGGTCATGCTGTAGAAAGGGCTGCCGAAGTATTTCACAGCCTTAAGATGGATGAAACAGCTGACCATAATGGGGTTTTGATCTATATCGCTTTAAGCCACAAAAGAATGGCTATCTATGCAGATGCTGGCATTTATTCTAAAGTGGAACAGAATTATTGGAATGAACTTTTGCACAAAATGCAAGGACATTTTAAGCATTCTAAATTTGCCGAAGGTGTCTTAGCTGTCATACATGATATCGGACAAAAATTAACTGAAAATTTCCCGGACGGATCATTACAAAAAAATCAAAAACCTGATGAATTGGTTTTTGGCAAAAGGTAATTCGTAGAGAAAAGGCACTGGGTCGCCTTCATACCTCGTCATTATTAATATTAACATGAAAAGATACATATTATTCATAGCCTTACTGTTAACATCCTGGACGGTGGAGGGTCAGATTCTGCCCAAACCTACAAATCCTACTTTGGTGACAGATAATGCACACCTGCTATCAGGCGAACAGGCACAGGCGCTTGAAAACAAGCTCGTCGCATTAGACGATAATACATCAAACCAGATTGCCATTGTAACTATTCCGACTTTGAATGGATATGATATCGCTGATTATGCAAATAAAATGATCAGGGCATGGGGCATTGGTAATAAGAAAACAAATAACGGCATCCTGATCCTTGTTGCGGCCCAGGATCATAAAATAAGAATCGAAGTAGGATACGGTCTTGAAGGCGCTATTCCGGATATCACATGCAACAGCATTATTGCCAACGATCTTACTCCCAACTTTAAAGCCGGAAATTACTACCAGGGCTTCGATCAGGCCATTACATCGCTTGGACAGGCAGCAGCCGGGGAGTACCATACCAAACGTCAAATAGATCAAAAAGGCCATTCTGTCAGGGGATGGGCATTTGCAATATTCTTCGTTGCATTTCTGATATTCAGCCTTATCAGGGGTTCTGGTGGTGGCAAAGGCGGTGGCATGATCAGCAGAGGCGGAAGCGGTTTTATTGCGCCATTTTTACTCGGTAGTCTGCTTGGCGGTGGCTTCGGTGGCGGCCGTGATGAAGGTGGCTTCGGCGGCGGTGGTGGTGGTGGCGGTTTCGGAGGCTTTGGCGGCGGAAGCGGCGGTGGCGGTGGAGCTAGCGGTGGCTGGTAAAAACTCATTTAACCTGGCCGATTTACCACATGAAAATTCTATTGAAATAAATGGAGAAGAGAGGAAAAAGAAGTTCTATTCTGAGAGCTTTTGTTGAAATGGGATTTATTATATTCCTATTCTACTCCAACCTGTTGATGGGGGAATTGACGCAATCGAAAATCGATGGCGGTAGAAAGTTCTGGTCCGCCCTTATGGATATTTTCTCAATCCAGAATTTCCTGATTGCCATAGTGGCAAGCGTTATAGGTTATTTTGTTTTCAGTTACCTCAGGAAAAGGATTTAATACCAACCCAGACTTATAGTTGTCCTTCTTATAGCATCCTGTCAAATTAATTATGCGGATATTAGTCAAGGATTCAATTCTTCCGAATCTGGATCCAAATATTAATTTTCAATTAACAGATATTCAATTATTTATGCACCGAACTTAGGCTCTCATGAACATCTTTAAATAGCAGAGCCTTGGAATAAAAAAAGCAGCCCCGATAACCGGAACTGCTTTTTACAAACAACCAGGAATAATCTGTTATCTTAACAGTTCAATTTTCCCATAGCTTGCATGGTCATTCGTTACCACCCTTACAATATAGATACCTGGCATCATAGCTGATCCGTCTATAGTGTATTTGTAAGGAGTATTGTTTTCTACATTACCTGAAAATATATTCTTAATCAGTTTTCCATTCATTGACCACAATTCAACTGATACCTGGCCGTCATTAACAAAGGTCAACTCAACAGTTGCAGATGATGTAAATGGGTTAGGAAAGATATTAATAACATCTGTTGCAGTTGCACTTATATCTGAACCAAAATTATTGCAGTCATCAAATTTATCACCGTTCTTTTCATGGGCAGGCACATCGCATTTATTTACTGTAATATGACCCCATTGCTTTTTATTTGGATCATAATGGCACATGATACACTCATTGTTGCAATTTTTATCTTTATTGTTATTGCAATGTACATCGCGTACGTACACGGTAACATAAGAGGCCTGAGAAGTGCAACCATTTGCAGTAACAGTCAACCAATATGTCGTTGTCTTTGTTGGGTAAACTGTAATACTAGCCGTAGTAGCACCCGTACTCCATTTATAGGTAGCGCCACTAACATTTGCTGACCCGGTTAATACAGGTGGGTTATCGTACCCATAATTATAAGTCACACTTGATCCCGCATTAGCGACGGGAGGAGCAGATACTTTTACAGTAGTTCCAGTAGAAGTAGCGTTACAGCCATTTATTGAAACAGTAACATAATAAGTCCCTGCAGCTGTTACGTTAATTGATGGGGATGATGATCCTCCGATCATAAGAGGCCCATTCTGATTACTCCAGGAATAATCCACATCTCCTGGTACATGATATGAGCTGGAAGTTAATTTTACAGAACCACCGGTGCAGAATGAAGTTGATCCATTTGCGCTAATAGTAGGAGCTGCTTGTACCGGTGTCACTGTTATTGTTTGAGAAGCACTTTTACTGCAACCTGTCGAATTTGTATAAGAATAAGTAATAGTATGCGATCCTACGCCAGCGCTTGCAGGGTTAAATGATGTAGATGCAACACCGTCAATGTAATAAGTACCTCCGGTAGGATTTCCACCTGACAGCACAAATGAACCACTGGTTGGACAAACACTATTGTGAAAGGGAGGAAGATTTACATTCGGTATTTGTATAACTGTGATGGTTACAGAATTTGAAGCAGAACATCCGTTAGCATTTGTCTCAGTGAGGCTATATGTAGTATTACCTGGAGGGCTAACTGTCAATTTTGAGCTTGTTAAGTTCGTTCCAGGTGCTACACCAGGCGCATTCCATTTATATTTACTTCCCTGCACCGCTGCAACTCCAATAGTAACGGATGTACCGGCGCATATACTTTGATTACTGCCTGCATTTGCCGCTGGTAGAGGTATTACAGTTACCGATACTCCAGCGGATGTAGATGAGGATGCTACCCATGACCAGGTTACCCATGACCATGCGTAGGTAGTTACAGTTACATAATAAGTACCTGTTGACGTTGCATTATAATTTGGATTCGTTGCATTTGATATATTTCCATTTTGGTTGCTCCAGGCAAAAGTAGCGCCGTTGCCGGGATTGCTTGCCTGCAATTGAACCTGTCCGCCTGCACAGAATGTTGTTGCACCTTTCACTGTTATAATAGGTTGGTTACCCGAAGACGTAACTGTAATCGTTACAGAATTTGAATTTTTACAGCCATCCGAATTAATTTCAGTTACAGTGTATGTAGTACTTGCCGTAGGTGATACAGTTGGGTTAGCAACTGCTGATGTAAATCCGGAAGGGTTGCTTGTCCAAGCATATGTACTTCCTGTAACAGCCGTGCCGCCAATTGTAGCTGATCCACCGGAAGTTATTGTCTGACCACTACCTGCCAAAGCTACAGGCAATGGATTAATTGTTACTGTGACCGAATTGGACGCAACGCATCCGTTAATATTAGTTTCAGTAACCGTATAGGTAGTAATAACAGATGGTGTTACAGATGGAGAAGCACTTGAGGAGGTAAACCCAGCTGGATCGCTAACCCATGAATACTTGCTTCCTGATACAGCGCTGGCACCGATAGTAGCAGGAGAACCTGCACAAATGGATTGGCTTGCACCGGAATTAGCAGCAGGGAGTGCGTTTACCCTGATTGTTACTGAATTAGAAGCAGAACAACCGTTCAAATTTGTTTCAGAAAGTGTGTATGTGGTAGTAGTTAAAGGTGTAACTGTAGTATCGGGAGAACTATAACCGGCAAGAGCATTGCCCCAGGTATAGGAACTACCAGATACAGGTGTGCCGCCAAGTGTGGCAGAACCGCCTACACAAATTGTCTGAGAAGAACCGGTATTGGCTGCAGGTAATGCAAGGATCGTTATTTGTCCTCTTGCCGTATCAGTACACCCATTGTTAGTTGTAACTACCATCATAACATTAAATGTTCCTGCAGAAGTATAAACTTCAGTAGGGTTATGTGATGTTGAAGTGGCGCTGTTTCCAAAATTCCATGCCCATGAGGCGATATTTCCAGAGCCTACCGTACTTCCATCTGTAAAAGATATAGGAGTTGTACTTAAACACTGGCTGGTAATATTCGATGAAAATGAGGCGACAGGAGAAACATAAATTGTCACTGAAGAGGTATAAGTGCCTGTACATCCTTTATCAGTAGTAACAGTTAGCGTAACTGCATAAGTCCCGGTATTGCTGTATATATAGCTAGGGTTCTGCAAACTTGAAGTCCCTACCCCATCACCAAAATTCCATGACCATGCAACAATGCTTCCAGAGCTGATCGTACTTGCATCAGTGAATGTGATATTATTATTTGAAAGGCAATTACTTCCCTTCGAACTAAATGAAGCGACAGGTTGCGGGTCAACAATCAAAGGTACAATTGAAGTAGATGAACATCCGTTTGATGCGGTGGCCGTTAACGATACTTTGTAAGTTCCTGCCGCGGTATATGAGTGAGTTGGGTTTTGTGACGTTGATGTATTGTTATCTCCGAAATTCCAAGACCACGAAGACACATATCCCGAAGAAGCAATGCTCAGATCTGTAAAGCTAAATGCGTTACCGGTGAGGCATTGCTCTGTATCATTTATTGAAAATGCAACAGATGCCGAAGATGTAACAGTTATAGTACCGGTGGCTGAACTAACACACCCGCCAGCATTTGCATATACGTAAGTCAAGGAAAAGGTTCCCATACCTGCCGTAGCTGGATTGAACGTATTGTTTGATACACCAGTGCCGGAGAAAGTCCCGCCTGATGGTGAACCATATCCTGACAATGAAACTGTTCCTCCACTAACACATACTGAAGGAATTGTGCTTATGGAAGCAGTTGGCAAAGCGTTTACAGTAATGTTGCCGGTTGCAGATTGAGAGCAACCATTGGCATTAGATGCAGTATAGGTTAGCGTAAATGTACCTGCGCCTGATACGGCAGGATAAAAGACGTTATTAGTTACCCCTGTCCCGGTAAAAATACCTCCTGAAGGAGAACCATAACCAGATAAAGAAATATTAGCACCATTAATACAATCTGATGGAAGAGTGCTGATCGATACAACAGGAGCTGCATTTACCGTGATAGATGCTGTTGCAGAACTGTTGCAACCAGTTGCGTTTGTATAAGTATAAGTTAAGGTATAAGTGCCGGCTCCTGCTGAAGCTGGATTAAATACATTGCTGCTCACTCCAGTACCTGAAAAAGTTCCACCTGATGGAGAGCCATAACCCGATAGGTTAATTGAGGTCCCGTTAACACAAACTGAAGGCAGGGAACTAATAGATACTGCTGTTGTAGCATTGACATTGATAGTTCCGGTTGTTGAATTGCTACAGCCATTTGCATTTACATCTGTATAAGTCAAAGTATAAGTACCTGCGCCTACTGTTGCGGGGTTAAATACATTGCTGCTTACGCCACTACCGGAGAAAGTTCCGCCGGATGGAGACCCATAAGAAGATAATGATACCGTGCTTGCATTGGCACATACAGAAGGAAGAGAACTAATCGAAACCGTAGGCGCTGCGTTTACAGTGATACTTCCTGTAGCTGAATTGCTGCAACCATTTGAATAAGTATATGTCAGGGCATAAGTGTTAACACCTGTTGAAGGGCTGAAAATGTTATTGCTAACACCTGTACCGGAGAATGTACCTCCTGTAGGAGAACCATAGCTTGCTAATGAAACCGCATTACCATTGACACACACCGCAGGAATACTGCTAACAGAAACTGTCGGCACACCATTTACTGTAATGTTTGCAGTGGCAGTGCCTATGCAACCGCTTGAATTTGTATAAGTATAAGTTAAGGTATAGGTACCAGCTCCCGTAGTTGCAGGATTAAATACATTGCTGCTTACTCCTGTTCCGGAGAAAGTTCCACCGGATGGAGAACCATAAGATGCCAGATTTAAAGTACTGCCATTAGCACATATAGCTGGCAGGGAACTAATAGATACACTTGGTGAAGGGTTTACGACAATCGTTGCAGTCGCTGTATTGCCACAACCGTTCATCATGGAATAAGTATAGGTAAGCGTAAAAGTACCTGCTCCAGCTGTTACCGGATTAA
>Ga0206979_1039_pt1 | contig 23086 bp, 4 predicted proteins | sample Alteio_BWMinCont_19_FD_153463 | JGI IMG/M metagenome (GOLD analysis project Ga0206979, IMG submission 153463) | Enriched cells from forest soil in Barre Woods Harvard Forest LTER site, Petersham, Massachusetts, United States -... | ecosystem: Environmental > Terrestrial > Soil > Temperate forest >... | reverse complement strand
TAAAATTAGCTAATGAAGTAGAGCCAGTCAGATTGATACCAGCCCATGCATTTAACCCCGGCTGTTGTATATAAAAGTAACCCAAATCAGCCAGGCTCGCCGTAACAACACCTGTAACGGTAACGGTTTGACCCAGGTAAGGTGAAACACTGGATACCAAAGGCCTGAATTGCAAATCGTAAATTGATAAACCCGCATCTCTTACAGTGTAAAATATCGGTGATACTCCCGGAGTTTTTACATTTGGATAATAAGAACGCAACTGCGATTTGGATATCGTATCAACTGCAGTAACCCAGTATTTTACGGAAGTACCGTTGGCTTCTGCAGGAATTGTAGCAGTATAAGTTGATCCTGATGCTGTCATAGTCACTGAAGTATAACCTGAGAATACGGAAGTATCGCTTCCTGTTTTATAGTTAAGCACTACGCTTTTAATACCACGTGTTCCAAAGGGAGTTACATTGGCAGTAACCGTAACTGAGCTTGAGCTTGTAGGTACAAGAGGAGAACGTGCTACTGAATTGATAAGTGGCGCCGAAAGCGAATAAACATAATCAGTTGAATCGAAAGGATATAATTCATAAGAACCAGCTGTACAGTTTGGGCCAGTAGTAGCATAGGCTGAAATAACACCCCTAAGAGATTTTAAAACATCACCTACGTGTGGTACTTTAAACAGGTTACCATTTACGCCATCACGCTGATAATAAAAACGATCGAAAACCGTCAGAAAATTTCCAACTGAATCAGCTACTGTAAATTGTGTTCTTGTACTCACCGGTACAGTAGTCACTGTTACGTTTGTTAATTCTACATATGCTCCCTCCCACTGTTCACCAGTGGATAATTGGTTTATAGATTTGCTGTCTACAAGTTGTGCTAAAGGTACTTGCGAAAATTTTGGCAACCTTGAATTACCAAGGAATTTAACATTTTGAGAATAGGTAACGCCACCGGCAGTTTTTACAACTGGCTCAATTTCAATCTGGCCATCATAAACTGCGATAACTCCCGTTACTTCAATTGAATCGCCGGCAATTAGGGTAAAAATATCCTGAGGCGCTGTTTTAGTGCCAGATCCAACGGTAAATACATCAATCCCACTATTAGGTCCCCAGCCATCCTGGAGATATACTTCCCTGGTAGTAGGGTTGTTTTTTGAATCAAGGTATGCAGTTGATTGATCACCAGGCATAACGCATATACCCCTTACACGCACAGTATCATTGTTGTAAGCACATTTAAACTTGCAGAGTGCAAGGCTGTCGGGTGACATGTAAACTATATCATGGATTCTAACAAGCGGATAGGTTTGCGCTTTCGCGCCCATACAGCACAGAAAGCCAACAATTAGCAATGTAAAAAATTTTGTTTTCATTTTGTTTAATATTTAGTTAGTAATTATTTAATAATGATGAATTTGCCTTCATTTGCTTTCCCGGTGTCCAGGTCCTGGACATAAAAAGTATATAGCCCCCTGGCTATGATCTGGTCCGCATCACTCAGCAGATCCCATGCATGTTCTCCTCCACTGAAAACAGTAGTGCTTGGATCAGAATAAGTCTGGAACCATTTGATATCGTTGCCGCTGTACTGTTGGTTGTGCTGAATGGTTTTTACGAGGTCTCCACCGGGGGTGTATACTTTTATCACACAATGTGATGGCAGATTTGCAAAGATGATCTTTCGCTCCTCTTCAAACTGCCTGTTTCCCTCCCATTCTGCTCCTGCATAGTAGGGATTGGGATATACATAAGGCAGATTTGTCGCTATATTATTGTTGGGCACTGTTCCTGCAAATACTCTTTTCAGGTTACCCGATATACCACTCTCCATGGATGGAAGACTATCTTTTCTGTCCCCCTGATCGAATGCGGTGATACCAACGGCAGTTTGCCAACCATTTTCAATATTGTCTATGGTATATTTATAATAATACAAGGCTGTATCACCTTCCAGCTTCACAGGTTTGTCAAGTTGGATTGAATCAAAACCTGTATTAAAAAACAAGCTATCATCGCTGCGGTCATATTGTGCCACGAGCTCCATGTTACCCAATACATCACTTGAGCCTTGTACATCAAACCCAAATTTTGATTTGTATATCTTGTAACCTTCGAAATCTTTTTTACCCGTAAGGGCATCCACCGAGTTTTCAGAATTTTTTGTCCAGTAAATATCTATTTTATGATCTCCGGGAATAATTTTTGTGAGTGGGATATCAGGTGGGGTAGGTAAAATATACCTTGTTAGTTTTCCGTTCACAACCCGCCCATTATAAGTCCTTTGTGCCCATTGAGCCCCGGTGATCAATTGTGTTTTTTGTTTCAGGTCATCAATCTGAACAGATTGCCCGTCTTCCGTCATCCTTGCACAAACAACAGCAAAAACAATATTAAGAGAATCACCTGGTTTCAAAGATTTATAAGGGCCTGCAGAAAGCAATGTTGCCCTGTTGCCAAACTGCCTGATAGTTGGTAGAATATTATTATTGAAATCGAGACCGGTCACCGTATTAAGTCCTACGGCAAGCTTATTATATTTTTGAGCTGTAGTAGAAGGTGAAAAATAAATAGGGTCCGTTGATGTATTGAATTGCCATACATTGAAATATACTTTCGTAGGATCAATACCGGGAGCATGTAAGCCATATTTATCCTGAGAACCAAGAAATTTGAAACCAAAATAGCTCCTGGTAAATGCTGTATCCCCCATAGCATCAAAACAATAGGCTATATTCAATGAATCTATATATCCATTGCCTCCCTTGTTAAAAAAAGCCGAGCCGCTTGCAGGTGTAATATTCACATCCCTTACCACTCCATCAAACCAGTAGCCGGCATAAACACTATCGAGAATGTTTTTACCACTGTTAATAATAGTATAGTTGAGTATCACATAGTTATTTGCGAATGGATAATTCCAATTATAGGACTCAAAATGAACCTTGAGACCAAGTGGGGTTGTGTAATTCTGAATAGGAATTTTAGTTCCCGGAACAAATAGGTTGCTATCCGTAAAGTCGGATACATAATCCTGGTTACTTATCGCAGAAGTAGAATACAATGGGCTGCTAACCAAGCTTGATCGTTCGGTCAACTGAGAGCCTACCCCACATGTAAAATCAAATCCTGCTTTCCCGGTTGAATATCCGGATGCATCATCTACAGCACCGGTAGTCACAAGTGTTTGCCCATTAACCATTGCACCTACCCATAGTCCGCCTTCAAATAAATGTTCAATGCCTGAGCCCTTCGGGTATTGACATGAGGGTGCATTATTCAATAAATAATTCCCTTTAAAGCAATTGCCAATAAGTCCATTATTAGAAATTGTCAACCCAATATTACACGAAGAAGTAACCTTTTCCTGGTAGGAATCCTGTGCTTTTAAAAAGCCCGGCAACAAAAAACAAACGAACAGTAAAAACTTCGACAATACTAAATTATTTTAGGGTTTAGAGTCTGCCTTTTCCGAATGCGAAATTAGCCAGCTCTTGTGCCTAAGACATTTAATTTGGGTTAACTTATTGCTATCAATGACAACGATTATTTACAATACCTTAACCATAATTTAACTGTAAGTAAATTTTGGTAATTGACCTGAATAAGAATCGAAAAAAGTGGCATAAGAAAATGATTCCTTAAGCTTCTTGCATTTTTAGGTTAACCTCTGCTTATTCATTATATAACAATTGCTTAATATCATTTAAGGAAGGCTCAATTTAACTTTGTATTGTTATAAACAAGACTAAAAATCTATGATGTTTAGACTTTCATCTAAACCCTTTCTACTTAAAAACAAGCAATTAACTTAAAAACAAAATTTATGAAAAACATGAACATTAAACACTTTATGTGCGCCATTGCCATGCTTATTGGCATGGGTACCACTTTCAAGGTCAGTGCTCAACAAAAGGTTATCTATTATTGGGATTTTGACAATTTCACAGGCCTTTCCGCTGCTGGTAGTCCTTCGCTGATTCTACCTCTCCATTCCAATTGGTCTACTCTTGATTCAACCAAAGGATTCTTATCATATGTACCAGCACTCAAGGTTTCGAGTAAATACGCCACTTATTGGGACGTAGTACCTGGTGAAGCATCCGACACATTTAACGTAAAAAAAGGTGGGAAAAAAGGATTGGCTACTGGCAATAACGAATTAAGGTTCCGCAACCCAAGTGATAGTATGGAAGCCCTTATAACGGTTCCAACCACCCATTATAAGAATATAACAATTAAATATGGTTTGGAAAGAACCACATCCGGTCAAGGCGCAGAAAACTTTGATTATAGCACAGATGGAGGTGTAACCTGGAAAACATCAGGTTTATCCATAAAACATGATACTGCGCTTGCGGTCTTTAGTCTGGTTACGGTAAGTTTGGCAGCAGACGCCGCAGTAAATAACAATGCGACCGGGTTTATTTTCCGGATTAAGTTTACAACACCAAACTCCACTACAAGTGGCAACAACAGGGTAGATAACTTAAGCGTAGAGGGGGATACCGATATTGTTTTTGGTACCCCACTTTATAAAATCAGCCAGGTAACGCCATTCAATGCTACTACGGGTGCAGCCGACTCTCTTTCTAATACGACTTTAGCAAAAGGATACATCAAAGGAGTGGTTATGAGTCCTTCCTTCAGTGCATCATATCTACAGTTCTCTTTAGCAGATGCTACTGGCGCTATTACGGTCTTTACTTCAGCTATTAAATACTATACGCCTAAAGTTGGCGATAGTATCATTGTTCACGGTTATCTTAGTCAATATCATGGCGTTATGGAATATGACGTCGATACAATTGCGAAATTAACAAGCGGCACCTGGCTTGAAACACCTACCGTTCTAACAACGATGACTGAGCCCAATTTATCACAGCTCGTGGAATTGAAAAATGTGCATGTCGTAAGCGGATGGGCAACAACAGGTACTTCCCTTACCGTAAATTTAAGTGATGGTACCAACACATTCCAGTTGTATATCACTGCGGCAACAGGCATTATCGGTACCGCACAACCGACTGGCAACTTTAATGTTTTCGGTATTGAATCAGTGTACGGATCCGCCCCATATACAACCGGATACCAGTTGGAACCAAGGTCTATTGCTGATATTCAGTTAATATCGTCCTTCGCGGCCAAACCTCTTTATACCATTGCACAGGTAACACCTTTTAATGCTACAACAGGAGCAGCCGATTCTCTTGCTAATACTACTTTAGCCAAAGGATATCTGAAAGGGGTAGTTATGAGTCCTTCTTTCAGCACGTCATATCTACAGTTCTCTTTAGCAGATGCTACGGGCGCTATTACGGTCTTTACTTCAGCTATTAAATACTATACGCCTAAAGTAGGTGATAGTATTCTTGTACATGGTTACCTTAGTCAATATCATGGCGTTATGGAATATGACGTGGATACTATTGCAACACTAACGACTGGTACCAAGCTCGAAACACCTACTGTTTTAACTGCGATGACTGAGCAGTATTTATCACAGCTTGTGGAATTGAAAAATGTACATGTCGTAAGCGGATGGGCAACAACAGGTACTTCTCTTACTGTAAATGTAAGCGATGGGACAAATACTTACCAGTTATATATTACATCTGCAACCGGAATCATTGGTACGGCACAACCGGCAGGCAACTTTAATGTTTTCGGTATTGAATCAGTTTACGGATCTGCCCCCTATACCAGTGGATACCAATTGGAGCCTAGGTTTATTGCTGATATTCAATTAATTTCTTCCTTTGTAGCTAAACCTCTTTACACCATTGGCCAGGTAACGCCATTCAATGCTACAACCGGCATTGCTGATTCTCTGGCTAATCTTTCTTTGGCCAAAGGATACCTGAAAGGGGTAGTTATGAGTCCTTCTTTCAGCACGTCATACCTGCAGTTCTCATTAGCGGATGCTACGGGGGCTATTACGGTCTTTACTTCAGCTATTAAATACTATACTCCAAATGTGGGCGATAGCGTCCTAGTTCATGGTTACATCAGTCAATTTCATGGCGTTATGGAATATGACGTCGATACGATTGTGAAATTAACCGCTGGTACAAAGCTCGAAACACCCACTGTTTTAACAGCCATGACCGAAACATATTTGTCGCAGCTAGTGGAATTGAAAAATGTGCATGTCGTAAGTGGATGGGCAACAACTGGTACTTCTCTTACCGTGAATGTAAGTGATGGAACAAATACCTATCAGTTATATATTACATCAACAACGGGAATTATTGGTACAGCACAACCAGCAGGCAACTTTAATGTCTTTGGGATTGAATCATTATACGGATCTACCCCATTTACAACAGGGTACCAGTTGGAACCAAGGTTTATAGCTGATATCCAGTTGATTGGCGGCCCATCTATCAAACCTCTGTACAGTATTGGCCAGGTAACCCCTTTTAATGCCACAACAGGCCTGGCTGATTCGCTTTCTAATATTACTTTAGCGAAAGGATATCTGAAAGGGGTGGTGATGAGTCCCTCTTTCAGTGCGTCATATCTTCAATTTTCATTGGCAGACGCTACAGGGGCAGTAACGATCTTTACCTCTGCTATTAAATATTATACGCCTAAAATAGGAGATAGTATCCTTGTTCATGGATATATTAATCAATATAATGGCGTTATGGAATATGACGTTGATACTATCGCAAAATTAACTTCTGGCACATGGCTTGAAACTCCTACTGCTTTAACAACAATGAGTGAAAAATATCTATCACAGCTTGTTGAATTCAAAAATATGCATATCATAAGTGGATGGGCAACAACAGGTTCATCACTTACTGTAAGTGCCACCAATGGTCCTGATACCATCCAGTTATACATTACTTCAGCTACAGGCATAATTGGAACTGCTGCGCCAAAAGGGAAATTCAATGTGTTTGGTATCGAATCAGAATACAAATCGGCTGCGCCATATAACAGCGGATACCAGTTGGAACCTAGATTTATTACTGATATTCAACCTATTCCTGTAAAGACATACACCATTGCACAAGTAGAACCCTACAATTCCACAACGGGTATTGCAGATTCATTAGGGACCTATTGCTTCCTTAAAGGTGTGGTTCAAAGTCCCAACCTGACAGGTTCTTCACTAGTTGAAGGCTTTGCAGTACAAGATAATACAGGTGGCATATCAGTTGAAGCTCTCGCAAAATTTGACGGGTATACACCTATAGTTGGTGATAGCATTATAATGAAAGGTACTGTAGTTCAATCCAATGGCTTAACTGTATTTTCGATTGATTCTATTAGCAAAAGAACTGGTGGATCAGCTATTTCACCGGTTGTAGTAACGACTCTTGATGAAGCGACCGAATCAAAATTAGTAACCATGAAAACATACGCGCTTACTACACCTTCTCAGTGGGATACAACCAAAGCTGTTAACGGACTCATTACAGTTCAGGCTACACAATTTGGCACTTCAAATACGATCACTATGATCATTGCAAAGGGTACAAACCTGTATAAGAATAGCGCGGCACCAACAGGCGGTCATTTTGATGTAACGGGTATCAGTAGCCAGAATGATCCATCAGCGCCATTCCTTAGCGACTATGTACTAATACCAAGAAGCACCGCGGACATCGTAGCTTCCTCTGGTATCCAAAACATTGAAGCTGATAAAATGAACATATCTGTATTTCCAAACCCAGCATCTGATTTTGTAAATATCAATGCAAGTTTCCCCATGACACAGATAACAATAACCGACATGCTTGGAAAAACAGTTGCCGTAGTAGTTCCTGGTCCTGGTATGGCTAAAATTAACATTGCTAATTTCAACAAAGGGATATACATCCTGAAAGTAGACAATGAAACAAATAGCTATACTACCAGGTTTATAAAAGAATAATCCTTTATTGAATTGTTTATTTAACAAAAGCCTGTGAAGTTTTTCACGGGCTTTTGCTTTTTTGAACTTTCTGTTATTGAGCAGTTAGACTTTTCAAGAAATACATGCAAATCATGGCAAAGTTTTCCAAAACTTAATTTGTGTTTTAATAAATTCTTATTAATTATGCACTATAGAATTTTAGTTTACGAGTGTTAATTAGGGGAAACAAAATGTATTTCAGGATATTGCTATTGATCTTTTTTCAATTGCCAGGGATGGTTTTTGCATCTCACTATGATAGTCTTACAAATCTCCTGGCACACCAAAAACATGATTCAGACCGGGCTAAAATACTCCTGGATGATGCATGGAAATGGATATACAAAAACCAGGACACTTCACTTTACCTTGCTAAAAAAGGCTTAGCTGTTGCAGAAAAAAGCAATTATACAAAAGGGATTGCTATGGCACATTTGAGGATGGCAAGTGCATATATGATGCTGAGCGATTATAAAAATGGAATGGCAAATGCCATGCGCGCGCAGGAAATGCACGATTCTATGAAAATGCCTAAATTATTACAGAGCGATTATATTATTCTGGGAAATATTCTTAAGCTGCAAAAGGAATATGACCGGGCTATGGTTTATTTCAAGAAAGGGGATGTACTGTGCCATGTACTTAAAGACACTTCAAAATTAATTATCAACGATAGATGCATTGATCTTTTGTACAATAGCATGAAAATGAATGACTCTGCGCTAAAGTATTCTTTAAATGCCCTTGAACTTTGCAAAAAAAAGAAAGCTACTGCCCAGGAGGGATTTGCTCTGTTGGATGCCGCCAGGGCTTTGCAAAGTCTGGAACGATTCGATGAAGCTTTGGATTATTTCCGCCAGTCCCTTCCCTTCTTTAAGGCCGACAATCTCGCACAGAGCGTCGCTTATCAGAACATGAGCCGGATATATCTTAAGTTAAATAATATTCCGGAAGCAAAAAAGAATGCCTTAATAGGTAAAGAGCTATTTGCAAGTAACCAGACCCCAAGTGACGACGTAGAACTGTATGATCTTCTTTATAAAGTATATAAAGCAGACAATAATAGTACTGAGGCATTGAAATGGCTTGAAAAGTACATAAAATTAAAGGATAGTTTATTTACCGAATCCAGTAATAAGCAAATAGCTGAGTTGGATACCAAATACGAAACCACAAAAAAAGAAGAGCAGATAAATGCTCAAAAGGCAGAACTGAGCCGTAGGGATCTTATTATATACTCAAGTTTTGGATTTGCTTTTTTAATTCTGATAGGTGCGGGAATTTCTTTTTACAATTATCGCAAAATCAGAAAACTCAGTAATACCCTTAAGGAGCAGAAGTTATCTCTCGAAGAATTAAACGGACTCAAGGATAAGCTATTTTCTATTATTTCACATGACCTAAGAGGCCCCCTTACAAATACTACTGCACTACTCGACCTCTTTAACCAGGGCGAGATAAGTCCGGAAAAGTTTAAAACTTATAGCGCAAACTTATCAGAATCCTTACAACATAACTTACAATTACTCGATAACCTGCTCAACTGGGCAGCCAGCCAGATAAGAGGACTACAAATAAATAAAAAAGACATCAGCCTCCAAAGCCTGATTGACGAAAATATACAGGCTATAAAAGGAGCGGCCGACAAAAAGAAAATTATACTCGCAGAAAAAAATACTACTGATGTAAACATCTATGCGGATCTTAGTATGGCGAGGCTTGTTTTAAGAAATTTATTGAGCAATGCATTGAAATTCACGCCAGAAGGAGGACAAATTACTATTTGGAGCCTTGCCGAAGGAGACAAGGTAAAAATATCAGTTGCTGACACAGGCATTGGGATGGAGCAAGACTTAAGAAGTACGATTTTTTCTGATTCTATGAATAAGAGTAAACCCGGAACAAATCTTGAAAAAGGTTTCGGCATCGGACTAAAACTCTGTAAAGAATTTGTAGAGAAAAACGGAGGCACTATTTCTGTCGAAAGTGAGATAGGGAAAGGAAGTACTTTTAGTTTCACATTGCCGCTGGCGGCATGAAGAAATGATTGAATGAGAGAATTATTGAATGGTTGAATGGTTTTATGCTTTTCATTCGTAATTCGTAATTCGTAATTCGTAATTATTTAATTACCGTTTAATAATCTTTGCTTCAACGACTTTCTTAAAAAGTGCGTCTTTAAAACTATCACTCACAGGCAAAGTCTGCTTCCCAATGATAACTTCATCATTTTTTACTGCGTCAATCTTGTTGATCTTGACAATATGGGATCTATGTATGCGTATGAACTCCTCCATTGGTATTTGCTTTTCGATCATCTTCATGGTCATTGAGGTCATATGAGAACCTCCTGTTGTTACTACTCTTACGTAATCCTTAATGCTTTCGATGTAAAGGATGTCGTTAAAATTCACTTTCACGAAGCTGAAATCGCTTCTGATAAAGAAATGATCATCCGTATTTTTCCTTGATGAATTCGAACCACCTTCTTTATTAATAAGGTTATAACGGTTTAAAGCCCTGTTTGCGGAACTCAGAAAACGTTCGAAAGTCACAGGTTTTACAATATAATCCGTAGCCTCCAGGTCAAAGCCTTCAGCGGCATAGTCTGAAAAAGAAGTTGTAAAAATGACCTGCGGTGGATTTTTCATGGTCTTGATCATTTGCAATCCTGTAATATCCGGCAACATGATATCTGAAATAATGAGATCCACAGGATTCTCGAGGATAAATTGTTGTGCATGGATCGCTTTGTCGAACATTCCTTTCAGTTCAAGAAAATCAATGCGCCTGATAAAAGAGGCCATCAACTCTGCCTCCAATTCACTGTCTTCAACAATTACACACCCCAACTTCATGCCCCAAATATAGGAATTCTCTCCGGCACTCGTCGAAATTATCGGGGGATTCGTCGGGATAATCGGGGCATTCGTCGAAATTCTCATTCGCGTAATACCAATAAAAATAGTTTTGGTGGCATTTATTAAGCAAGAAAACTGAAAATTTAATAAAACCATTTTACTATGAAACAGTTCTACGCACCACAAAACCCAACGACTTTGACCAGTAATTTCTTTAAGAAAATTTTGCAAGGGTTAGTAATAACCTTATTGGCATTGTTCTCTTTTAAAGCAAGCGCTCAAACCTGGCAACCGATGGGGCCAAGTGATGCCAATCAGGCTTCATTCACGGGGGCGAATTACCCTGCTTCCATATCGGATCAGAATGGAAACCTTTATATTGTTTATACCAATACAAGCAACAATAAGGCCTACGTAACCAAGTACAATGGTACTACATGGAGCACAGTAGGTTCGGGCGCTATTTCTGCCGGATCTGCTTCTTATAACGCCATTGCTATGGATGCAAACGGTAATATCTATATAGCGTATATCGACGGGACAAACAGTTCAAAAGCCACCGTGATGAAATATAATGGGTCCTCCTGGTCGGTGGTAGGTTCTGCGGGCTTTACATCAGGCTCAGTTAGTTCCCCATCATTGGCAATTGATGCAAATGGGAATATATATCTGGCTTATGAGGACAATAGTAATTCAAGTAAAGCGACTGTTATGAAATACAATGGTTCATGGTCGCTTGTTGGTTCTGCAGATTTTTCAGCAAGCTCCGCTTCATCAATTTCCATACAGATCGATGGAAACGGTATGCCTTATGTTGCGTATTCAGACGGGAACGCAAGTGGTTCTCCAACGGTTAAGAACTACAGTGGCGGTAGTTGGGTTACAGTTGGTAATGCCGGGTTTACCGGAAGTTCGGCAGGCTTTACATCTCTTGCACTTAACAGCAGCGGAGTGCCCTATGTGGCATTTGAAGATGTTGGAAATAGTGGTAAAGCTACTGTGATGTATTATACAGGCACTACATGGACAGCAGTCGGCTCTGCCGGAATTTCGAGTGGCGGAACAAATTATGAAAATCTAAAATTCGATGCCAGCGGCAATTTGTATTTGGTATATATGGATTATTCCAATGGTACCAAAAACACACTTCTTAAGTATAACGGTACAAGTTGGTCTGTTGTGGGCACTGCCGGCTTTTCGGTACTTAGTTCCACCAGTGGCCTTCAAGCGCAATATTGCACAGTAGCTTTTGACGCGAGTGGATATCCTTTCGTAACATTCGCAAATGGTTCAATCAGTTTCGGGCAAAATGGTCCTTTAGGCGTCATGAAATATAATGGAACCAGTTGGACTTCTATAGGTACTGCTCCGGGCTTTGCGCCCGGTATGGCTACATCTTGTTCTATGGCATTGAATAGCAGCGGCGTTCCCTATGTCGCTTTTCAAGATCAGGCCAATTCAAATAAATTAACTGTGATGCAGTATAACGGAACGTCATGGGCAATAGTTGGCAGTGCAGGTGTTTCGGCCGGAGCAGCATATGCTCCATCACTTGCTATCGATAAAAACGGAAATTTATTTGTGGCTTACCAGGATGGTAGTAATAACAAAGGCACTGTTATGAAATATAACGGCAGTTCATGGTCATCTCTCGGATCCTTTGCCAGTAGTCCCAATAATGAATCTATTCAAATAGACGGAAACGGTAACCCGGTCGTTGGTTATCTTCAGGGCTCAAATGGCTATGCGGCAGTTGCCAGATATAGCAGTGGATCATGGGCGCAGGTAGGTACTGCCGGTTTCACCAATGCCCAGTGCGAGAGTATGTCACTTGGAATAGATAAAAGTGGGAATATTTATGTGGTTTGTGCTGTAAATAATCAATCTGGCAGAGCCGTTTGCATGAAATACGGCGGCAGTTCATGGTCATATGTTGGCAGCAGTTCAGGGTTTACCGGAGGCACAGGCGAAGCAGGTAGTGCCACACTGGCTATAGATGGAAACTCAAATCTTTATGTAGCCTACCAGGACAATGGCAATAGCGGAAGGGCAACCGTAATGGAGTATAACGGTTCCACATGGTCGGTAGTGGGCGGTGGCGCTGTTTCAAGTGTTAGTTCTGGTTCTACGTCCATAGCACTTGATGCAAGCGGTACCCCTTATGTTGGATTTGAAGATAATACCAATAGCAAGGCAACCGTAATGAAATACAATGGCACAAGTTGGGTGGCAGTTAACAATGCTGATTTCAGTTCGGTACCCACGGCTTATGGTTCACTTGCAATCAATTCAGGCGGGTATATATACTATGTATACGTTAGCAATATCAGCAACAGTGCCACTGGCCCTATGTACGGATATAGCAATGCGAATCTCACTGCGGCAGGGGCTTTGAATTTTGATGGGACAGGTGACTATGTTGAAATACCTAATTCTTCGACAATCAACAGTTATGTTACAACAGGTGCCGCAACTATCGAATACTGGGTAAACCCGGCACGTCTCCAGGTAGGTCAGGACTTTATCACCAACCGACCAAATTCTAATGATGCCGGATTCCTGATGGAATCAAACAACGGTGTTAATGCAGTCAGCCATTATTTCCATACCACTTATGGGTGGGAATTAATAAATGCCAATTACACGGTGAATACCTGGCAGCATGTTGCCATAACTGCAAAAATCGGTGATTCTATAAAGGTGTATATCAACGGCGTAGAAAAAGCATCTGTTAAAATTTATGGAACAGCATTTACTGCTTCTTCAAATGTAACACGCCTGATGGCAAATGCTTTTACCTCATCCCTCAACAATGTTGGCCAGGGATCTATGGATGAAGTAAGAATATTCAATCGCGCTCTTTGTCAGTCCGAAATTCAAAGCAGCATGAATTGTGAATATAGTACCATCCCGTCCGGGCTACAGGCATACTATACATTCGATGAGGGATATGTGAATGCCAATAATAGTACCGTCACCACATTAACGGATGCAAGCGGGAACGGTAATACCGGTACCCTTAACGGATATTCAAGTGAGTTGACAGGTTCTACTGCAAACTGGGTTGCAGGAGAGGTAACAGGTACATGTTCAGTATTTTCTGCTCCAAATATGGCCATTACAGGTATTGCAAATGGTGGTTCTGCAACTTCATTTGGCAGTGTAAACAAGGGAAGTAGTTCTGTGCAAACTTATACCATTACCAATTCCGGAAATGCACCGTTGACTATCGGTAGCTTAAGTATTTCGGGGACAAATGCTTCTGATTTTACGATAACAACTGCACCATCTTCTTCTGTTGCAGCAAACAGTTCTACAACTTTTGTTGTCACCTTTAAGCCATCCATTTCGGGATCAGAAAACGCCACCATCAGCATCGCGGACAATGATATATGTAACAGTAATAACCCTTATTCTTTTTCGCTGAGTGGAACGGGAGTTTGCAATGCACCATCCATCATTTCTCAGCCTTCTTCAGCAACAGTATGCACAGGTACAAACGGTATGTTTTCAGTTAGTGCCACAGGCAACGGTTTAACATATCAATGGCAGGTGAGCCAGGATAATGGTGCCACCTGGAACAATTTATCAAATGGAGGAATTTATTCAAATATTGCAACGGCAAGTATGAGTCTTACAGGAGTTACAACAGGGATAAACGGTTTTCAATATCGCTGTGTTGTAAACGGGACATGTACTCCCGCTGCAACGTCAAATGCGGCAACACTTGCTTTACCTTCAGCCATGTCAGGAACCTATACTATTGCCGCTACCGGAGCCAGTTATTCGAGCTTTACAGCCGCTGTAGCTGACCTGGTTTGCCGGGGAATAAGTGGACCTGTAATATTTAATGTCAGCTCAGGTACCTATTCAGAAGCAATCACAATACCTTCTATCCGTGGTTCTTCAGCAACAAATACCATCACTTTTCTAGGAGCTGGCCGTACTAATTCAATTATCAGCAGCACTAATACCTGTGTTCAATTGTATAAGAGTTCCTATATTACTTTTAGCGGATTTGGCATCAATTCATTTTCAGGAAATTATGCTTTTTGGTTTGATACGAGCAGTAACTGTTCTCTTTTAAATAGTAACATTACCGCGCAAAATTATACCTATGCCACTATTAATAATGTCAGTTCGGCCTACACTAACGTAACCAATTGCCATATTTCAGGTTCGTTCTACGGTATTGCGGTCACAAATTCTTCAAATAACAAGACAATAGGAAATGATGTATTCTCAAATAACAGGATCGTATCTACCCAGGATGCGGGCATATATTCAGCGTATACATTTAATAACGTGATCTCGGGAAATACGTTAGACTCTTGTAGAAGCGGTGAGGGAATAGTATCTATTGGCGATAATGGGATTGTGATCAAAAACAATATTCTGATTGCAGCCGTTCAGAACTGGTCGCTGGATGTTGAAGACTTCAATATAAATATCAATGCCACTCCTTGCCAGGTCTATAATAATTTTATGGCCAATTCGCTAGGAAATACATGCTATTTCGGCCCTTACGGTTCTTCATCAAATATGATTTTTGCGCACAATACGGTTTATGGAAATTCTACTGCTACAGCCGTTTATATAAATGATAATGGAAGCGCACCTAACATAAACATAGTCAGTAATATCTTCTATGGTGGATCATCTTCTCTTCCAACCGTAAATTTAGCAGGCGGCATTCCTTCTTCATCTTATATGCTTGATGGTAATGACTACTACAACCCTGCAGGTGGACCTTTGATGTCAGCCAATGGCAATACCTACAACAGTCTTTCTGCTTTACAATCAGCAATGTCCTCAGTAAGTTATACATCTCCATTTACCAGAGTTTCAAGCAAGTTCGAAGCAAGTGCCACAAGCATAGCTCCATCAATAACAAGTACTATTGATCCTATCGATTTGCACTTTACATCTTCCGCTACTTTTATACCTGGACTTTATGCAGGTATTACAACTGATATCTTTGGCTCAACCAGGTCATCTACTGTACCTACAGCTGGTGTTACAGAATTTCCTTGTGTTTCACCTTCTATCGGCTCTCAACCATCGTCTGTTACAGTTTGTGCAGGAACAAATACCGGTTTTTCAGTGAGCGCAACCGGCACGGGGCTTTCTTATCAATGGCAGGTAAATACAGGTGCAGGATACGCAAATATTACAAATGGCGGTAACTATTCTAATGCTACAACTGCTGCTTTGAATCTGACAAGTGTCACTTCAACAATGAATGGATATTCATATCAATGTATTGTTTCAGGCGCATGTACGCCTGCAGCAACTTCAAATGCAGTTATTCTTACACTTAACGGGGCTCCATCAATCAGTTCTCAGCCTTCATCAGCAACTGTTTGTGCAGGTACGGATGCTGTTTTCTCAGTTGGTGCAACGGGCACAGGTCTTAACTACCAATGGCAGGTGAGTACTGATAATGGAAATACATTCAATACTATTTCTGGAGCAACAGCATCATCATATACAGTGAGCGCTCCTTCTGGAACATTGGATAATTATCAATATGATGTTGTTATTTCAGGAGCATGTGGATCAACAACATCTTCTGTAGCAACCCTGCGGGTTAATTCCATTGTATCAGCCACAGCTCCTGGCGTTACTGCATGTTACGGTGCTGCTGTAACTTTAACTGTTTCAGTGATCAGCACCGGCCCCGGAGCTATTTCTTATGACTGGAGGGCCTTTGTTTTCGGCAGATATTTTGATCGGACAACTTCATCGACAATTAGCCCTTCTGCTTCACCCGATAATGATAACAGTATCTGGGATGTAGTGGTGCAATCAGCTAATTGCCCTGCCTATACGTCAAATGACGTTGATCTGCGCATCAATGATATGATAACCGCGACCGTAAGCAACCAGACAGTTTGCTCCGGTACGAATGCCGTATTTACAGCCGTTACTACAAATTCTGGTCCTGGTACAATTACCTATCAATGGCTTGTAAGCACGGATGGCGGCAGAACTGCTAACACGATAACAGGAGCAACTTCATCATCTTATACCGTTGTATCACCTGATGCAACTTATAACGGATATCTGTATTTCTGCTATACCAATATTAACAACTGCGGAATCAGGCCAACTAACCCGGCAACGCTCACAGTCAATACGGCTTCACCTTCAATAACTCCAAGCTATACTGCCATCTGTTCAGGGCAGGGTTCATCTGTGCTTGATGCGGGTTCATATTCGCAATATGCATGGTCAACTGGGGAAACTACTGAATCAATAACTGTAAGCGATGGTAATAGTTATTCTGTAACAGTTACAGATATTAACGGATGTACAGGATCTGCCTCGTATGCGGTAACTATTAACCCAATTCCAGTCGCAGCATTTGCATTACCTGCAGATGAGTGTTATGATGCTATTAATGGCAATACATTCAATTTTACAGATGGTAGTACTATTTCTTCAGGTAGTATTACAGGATGGTCATGGGTTTTTGCTGATGGAGAAGCTTCATCTTCAGATCAAAACCCAAGCTATACAAATACGGATGGGCCTGGTTCATACAATGTGACCCTTGTGGTAACATCAGACCAGGGTTGTGTTTCCAATACGGCATCCGGTACTTTTAATATCAACAATTTACCTGTTCTGATTACAGGCGGCGATCAGGAAATTATCCAGGGGTCATCTGCTACAATCGGTAATACCAACTCGGCTCAAAAAGGAGTTGCATATTCGTGGACTGATGGTAATTCAGTTATTTCAACTGATCCAAGTGTTACAGTAAGTCCATCATCTACAGCATCATACACCTTGACTGAAACCGATAATTCCACAGGTTGTTCCGCTTCCACCACGGTTACTATTACAGTTGATGCGTTGACTGCAAAAATTGGCGCTGAAAGTTCAACCAGTTTCTGCGATGGCGGAAGTGTGGTATTGGATGCAAGTTCCAATGCGGACAATAACAATAGTAGTAGCGGTTCTGGCAAGAGCAGCGGTGGAGGCGCATCAAAACCACCTGCGCCCGCGCCCGCACCTGCACCAGCGCCTGCACCTGCACCTGGTGGTAAGGGTCAGAAATCGGGACCAACTGACGTAGCATATCAATGGAGTAATGACAATGGCAACATCGATGGTGCTACAGACGCAAGTTATATAGCCACTTCATCAGGGAATTATTATGTAACTGCAACGAATGGGGCGGCTTCCGTTTCATCACAGACAATAACTGTAACAGATAATCCGATTCCGGTAGCAGCGTTTACCAACTCAGGACCACAATGTTTTGATGCTAACAATGGAACGACCTTCACATTTACGGATCAAAGTACGGTTTCTTCCGGAAGTATTACCGGGTGGGCCTGGGATCATGGCGATGGCAACGGTGTTGTATCTACCGATCAGCAAGATCTGTATACTTACAATAGTAACCCGGGAACATACACTGTGACGTTGGTTGTGGCATCAGACCAGGGCTGTATTTCTGCACCGGCTACTGGTACGGCAACGATAAATATGCTTCCTACTCCAAGCATCAGCGTACCTGCCCCCGTATGTGCGGGCAACTCAGCTATACTCGATGCAGGGTTCTACTCCCAATATTCCTGGTCAACAGGGGCAACTACTGAAACTATTTCTGTTTCAGATAACAATGCATATACAGTCACCGTAACTGACAATAATGGTTGTACCGGTTCTGTATCGGCATCGGCTATTGTAAATCCCTTACCTACTGCAAGTATTTCCGGATCTGCTACTATTTGCTCAGGCACTTCTACTCCTGCTATGAGTGTTGCTGTTGCCAATACAGGTGGTGCTGATTGGAGCCTGGTTTATACTGACGGAACCAACAATTATACGCTAACTGGCACAGGTGACGAAACAGTATCCTTTACCGGATTTAACACAACTACAACTACTTATTCTTTGGTAAGTATTAATGAAACAGATGGCGGGGGCTGTTCAAATACATTGTCAGGTTCCGCTTCGGTAACGGTAAATTCAGCTCCTTCATTTACTTTATGTCCTTCGAACATTGCCACAAACGGTTCAGGAACAGGATGTAGTGCAGCTGTGAATTATACTGCCACAACTACAGGTACACCTGATCCTGCCATGAGTTATGCTTTCAGTGGCGCAACTACTGGCAGCGGTACTGGAACTGGCAGCGGCTCAACTTTTAACAATGGAGTTACCAATGTAACATTAACTGCCACAAATGCATGCGGTTCAAGTACATGTACTTTTACGGTATCTGTCACTTCGCCTTCTATGTCTGTAAAAGGCAGTTATGGCTCAACTATAGCCAACGGCAGCAATAATCCGCAGACCTATTTAAATACCAATTTCGGTACGACGGGTGCATTTTTATCTGAAACTTATACAATCTCTAATTCAGGTACTGGAACACTTAATATAAGTTCCATCAGTTTCTCAGGCACAAATGCTTCAGACTTTTCAGTTACTTCAGCTCAGGCATCTACAATTGCGGCTGGTGGCACGGCTACATTTGTAGTGACTTTTACACCTTCAGCTTTAGGAAGCAGAACGGCAACTATAAGCATCGCTACAAATGATGTTTGTAACAATAACAATCCATATTCTTTTGCCTTGTCAGGAACTGGGGTAACGCCAATGCATGGTGTTTATACAATTTGTCCTACCGGATGTGATTATCCATCTTTTACAGCAGCTGTTGCAGACCTCAACAAGAGAGGCGTAAGTGGTGCTGTAACCTTTGATGTGAGTGCAAATACATTTTCAGAAAGTGTTTCTATTAACGCACCGATTGCGGGCGTTTCGGCATCAAATCCAATTAATTTCATAGGCGCTGGGCGCGGAAACACAACCCTTACTTATACTTACAACACCTTGAATTTGTACTCATGCTCTTATATTTATTTTTCTCAAATGAGTGTCGTCACTTCAGGTACGGGATTTGCAAATCCTGTAACAATCAATTGGTCTGACCATTGTGGCGTTTCATATTCAAACATTACGAATGATGCAAGCGGATACACAGTTACGGCCTTTGCAGACAATGCTTGTACATTTGATCATGACCAGGTTTGGGGAGGGTCTATCGGGTTTGATGTACAGGGATATAGCGGCACTCAGGCCCAACCAAATGGTCATAATGTGGTATCTAATAACAGGGTTACAAATTTCAACTCTTATGGAATTTATTTCGTTAACAGTTCTAGCTGGGGCTCAACAGCAAACAGCATTCTTAATAATATTGTAGACAGCGTTGCCAGTGGCGGATCTTCTTATTTTGGGATATTATCTCAGCAGGAAAATGGAACGACTATTTCAGGAAATACAGTTCTTGCGGCTGTACAATTTCCACTATTAATAGAAAATCCAAACTATTCTTCTGCGAGCCTGCCACTTACTATTGTTAATAACTTTTTTTACGAAACAGCAGGGTATTCCGCTATTGATATGACAAACAATCAGTCAAATAATGTTACTATCGCTCAGAATACTTTTTATAATACAACGTCAAATAATTTTGGTGTAGTGGCCTATTGGAATGGCTCAACTAATTTCAGTTTTGTCAACAATATTTTTTACAGTGTATCAAGCTCGCAACCGGCTGCACTTTACAATAGTTCAGGCAATTTCCCTACATCCGGGGTGATGATAGATGGTAACGACTACTATAACGGAGGTTCCGGTGGGTTTGTATCTCAAAACGGTAATACATATTCAAGCTTGTCTGCTTATAAGTCAGCGATGGCATCATTCTCCTATACATCACCATTTAATAGCACAACAAGCTATATGGATGCTGCTGCAACGAGTATCATTCCCAACCTCGTGAATGTGCCTTCCAATATTCATTTTGTTCCGACTGCAACGATACCTGCAGGGGTATATGATGGTATAGCTACAGATATTTATGGAGTTGCAAGAAATACTTCTTCCCCATTGGCAGGATGTATCGTGATACCTCCTTGCTCCTCAATGTCGCTTTCAGGAAACAGCAATTCTATATCCAATGGAAGCAGTTCAACCTCAGCCACGAATGCAACTGATTTCGGTGACGTTGGAGAAAGTGTAACTTCCAGCCAGACTTATACAATTACAAATACTGGAAGCAGTTCACTTTCAATAGGTACGATAAGTATAAGTGGTACAAACGCTTCAGATTTTAAAGTAACAGGTTTACCTGCATCAACTATCGCAGCAGGAAGCTCGACTGCTTTCACAGTTAGTTTCACGCCATCAACCACTTCTGCAGAAGCGGCAAACATCAGCATCGCAAATAATAGCTGCTCAGCAAATCCTTATAGTTTTGCAATTGGCGGAACGGGTCTGGCTCCCGCAGGATATTTGAATTTTAGCAACGGAAGCAACTATATTTCGTTGAATAAAACTCTTGGGAACTTCGGCACGGGAGACTTTACCATTCAATTGAATTTCCGTACTTCTAAAAGTGGCATTATGTACTTCCTGTCAAAAAGGGGTACCTGTGAACAAGACAATTTCATCAGCATGCAAATCTATAACGGCCAGGTTCAAATGGAAACGGATGATAATTCAAACTATACCGGGTTTGGTGGTTCCGGCAATTCATACAATGATGGCAAATGGCATCAATATACAGCAGTAAGGAAAAATAATGTGTTGACTTTATACATTGACGGTGCATCAGAAGGCAGCACATCAAGTTTGGCCAACCTGAATAATAATTATACCATGACTCTTGGAGCCAGCATCTGCAATGGCGAAAATGGATCAGTAAGGTATAACGGAGATATGGATGAAGTAAGAATCTGGAATCGTGCGCTTTGTCCGGCAGAAATATCAAACAATCAGAGTTGTGAACTTGGCAGCGGTCAGACAGGGTTGCTTGCTTATTACAAATTTAATGAGGGCTACTCTACAGGGAATAACAGTAGTGTAACCAGCTTAACAGATGCAACAGGGAACGGCAACACTGGAACTTTGAATAGCTTTACCTTAAGTGGATCATCATCAAACTGGATAGCCGGTGGAAATTCTGGAACTTGTGGCACGTTTGCCAATCCTGCTATTTCTATGACCGGGAATAGCAACAGTATTGCTAACGGAAGTAATTCACCGTCAACTTCTAATAACACTTATTTTGGTCAAAGCACCGGCACAAGCTCTTCAGAAACCTATACAATTAACAATGCTGGAAATGAAGACCTGACTGTTTCTTCAATCGCGTTGAGTGGGTCTGACGCTTCTAATTTCTCTGTAAGTGGTATTTCTTTACCCGCTACGGTATCGGCGAGTAGTTCAACAACATTTACAGTAACTTTCAGTTCTGCAAATCCCGGGACATACAACGCAACTATAACTGTTAACAACAACGATTGCAATAACCCCGCTTATGATTTCGCAATTACTGCACAAAACAGTTGTGTTGTTCCTTCTTTCACCAGTTGTCCTTCAAATATTACAGTGGGTACTTCAACCAATTCCTGTGATGCAATCGTGAACTACGATAGCCCCGTTTCAGGTACACCAACACCGATGTTAACCTATTCGTTTTCAGGAGCTACATCCGGCTCTGGCGACGGTACAGGAAGTGGTTCTGCATTTAATGAAGGAACAACCAACGTAGCCATCACTGCAACAAGTACATGCGGATCTGCAGCAACATGTTCGTTTACAATTACTGTAAATGATGACGTGCCGCCAGTAGTCTCAGCTCAAAATGTAATCCTTTACCTGGATGCAAATGGAAATGCCTCTACAACGGCTGCTGCAATTAATAATGGATCTTCGGATAATTGTACAGCAGCTAATAGTCTTGACCTCAGCCTGAGCCAGACAGCATTCACTTGTTCAAATCTTGGTGACAATCCGATAACGCTAACAGTAACTGATGCCAGTGGAAACACTTCAACAGCAAAAGCTACGGTGACCGTGAAAGATGCGATAGCACCAACGGCTGTAGCACAAAATGTTGTCATCTATCTTGACGCAAACGGAAATGCCTCTACAAGCGCAGCCGCAGTAAACAATGGTTCTTATGATAACTGTTCCATCGCTTCGATGAGCCTGAACCAGACGGCCTTCACATGCTCAAATCTGGGAAGCAATCCCGTAATACTGACCGTTACTGATGTAAGCGGAAATAGTTCTACAGCAAATGCAACGGTAACTGTTGTTGACAATATCGCACCAACGGCTGTAGCACAGAATGTAACGGTTTCTCTTGATGCTAACGGAAATGCTTCAACAACTGCAGCCGCGGTTAACAATGGTTCTTCAGATAACTGTTCAATCACTTCGATGAGCCTGAACCAAATAGCCTTCACATGCTCAAATCTGGGAAGCAATCCCGT
>Ga0206979_1038_pt1 | contig 23327 bp, 21 predicted proteins | sample Alteio_BWMinCont_19_FD_153463 | JGI IMG/M metagenome (GOLD analysis project Ga0206979, IMG submission 153463) | Enriched cells from forest soil in Barre Woods Harvard Forest LTER site, Petersham, Massachusetts, United States -... | ecosystem: Environmental > Terrestrial > Soil > Temperate forest >... | reverse complement strand
GGAGATGGCGCAGATCTATCCCTTGTCGACGGACGGAAGTCACGCCACGGAGAATGAAGACTCCCTGGCGAGAACTTTGCTCAACCGGTTGGACATTCCTGACGAACCGATCGCGCGGGATGAGGAAGATGCGCCGAAGGCGGCGACATCGACGGTGAAGGTCGTGGTGAAGGTGGTCGAGAAAACAGAGGGCGAGACCAAGGCGAAGAACTCTGGTTCGGAGACGGGCAACGAAAAAGAAAAAGATGATTCCGCGGTGGTGTAGAAGCATCGTGGGTGTGAATCGGTGACACGCTCTTCGGAGGGTCCCACGTCTCGCAAAAGATGCGAGACCCTTCGACAAGCTCAGGGCAAGCTATGAGGCAACCGGGGTCGGCAATACTGGCGTGAAATCAATCACGTAGAATTAGGCGGAGCGGTGCGACGAGAAGCGGCGGTGGCGGTTTGGGTGGGTCCGAAGACGAGGGTCGAGAGTCCCACCCTTCGCAAAGAACGCGAAGGATGGGCTACCCGGGCCGACCTGGCTGCGCTGGCGGCAGTCAGGCGGGCAAGATTGTCCGCGCGACTTAGGATGGGGATGGATATTACCTGGCTGGATGGGACGGGGGACGCGCGGATCGACCGGATTGCGGTCGGAGCCGCGATTTGGAACTCGTCCGACCGGATGAGGGAATTGAAAAAGATGGGGGTCACGCACATCGTCAACATGCAGATCGAGTGCGATGACACGGAGCTGGCGGAGGAGCACGGGATTGAGGTGTCGTGGAATCCGACTGAGGACGATTTCGAGTTGAAGCCGGCCGGATTGTTTGCGCCGGGCGTGGAGTTTGCGCTGGCGGCGCTGAAGCGCGCGGACGCGAAAGTATTCATTCATTGCGCGGCGGGAGTTCATCGGGCGCCGATGATGACGCTGGCGGTTTTGGGAGCGTTGGGAATGAAGCTGGACAAGGCGATGGAGTTGATTGAGACGAAGCGTCCGGTGGCGGATTTTGCCGAGGTGTATGTGCGGAGCGTGGAGGGGTTTTTGGCGCGAAGGCATGGGGAGTGACTTGGTCGGGCTTCGAGAAACAGCAGGTCCCTCCACTGCGCATGCCACTCCCTTCGGGAATGACATGCTCCGGTCGGGATGACAAATTTGTTTCTCCCATATGACAATCTGTTTCTCTTACTTTTTTCTGGAGCGTTTTCGTACGAAAGCTTGATGGGATGAGGAAGGGCAGCGGACACGGACGTCCGCTGCACAACGGGAATTGACGGAGGAGACGATTATCCGTTATGAGCGAAGAAACTCTTCTGGGTAGGCAGCGCAGTCGCGCCGGCGGCGAAAAGGCAGCGCCGGTGCAGTATACGGCAAGAGACTTCCAACTCGAAGTTCTCAGCAGGTTGGCTGAGATGCAGAGCGTGGCTGAGTCTTTGGATGAATCGTGGGACGTTAAGCTCGAGGCGGTCAAGGATCAGCGACTGGTGAAGTTCGACAGCCGGGCCCTGGTCGCGCTGATCGCGATTGCGCTTTCCATCACCGGCTATGTGATTCAGGAGGCGCGCAACACCGCGAGACAGGACAGCGAGATCGAGACGACTAAAACACGGGTGATGCATCTGGAGCAGATCGCGGCGACGAATACGGAAGCCCGGATACGGACCGAAGTCCAGCTGGTAGAACTGCGCGAGGGTCAGACTGAGATCAAGACTCTGATTCAGGCGCAAGCCGTGGCGAGCAAGAAGGTCGCTCCGCGACAGTAGGGCTCATTTCAGCAAACAAACTCAACCGCAGGTATAACGAACGCCTCCCCGTTCAAATTGAACGGGAAGGCGGAGATGGCGCGCGCGAATTTACTTCTAAACAAGGAGAACAATATGGATTTTCTGAGTCAGTTATTGCGAGGGATCGCGTTCGTCCCGGCGTTGGTGAACGGGATTGAGGGGTTGTTCGGCAGTAAATCGGGATCAGAGAAGAAGGATGCCGCGATGTCGTTTTTGGAGAGTGCTCTGGCCACCGTAGATGCGGTGGCGGCACGAGAGATTGTGGATCCTGAGAAATTTAAGAATGGGATCAGCATGGTGGTGGATGGCGTGGTGCAGTGTCTGAATGCCTCGGCATGGGCGAAGGGCGGGCAGCCTTCGGCGGCTAATGCGCCGAATAGTTAGAGGAGCGCGGTCAAAATCCCCACCCTGTCTCCGCAAAAACCGCGGAGACAAGGATGGGGCAACCCTTTGTTTTCTGACTTCGCGAACCTAGCCGACTTCTTCGCTCCAGGTTTCTAGATTCTTTTTCACCTGCGCCATGAACTGGTCGGCGACGGCGCCGTCGATGAGGCGGTGATCGTAGCCGAGGGTCAAGTGCACGACGGAGCGGATCGCGATGGAATCTGTGCCGTCTTTGTCGGTGATCACCATGGGCTGTTTGGTGATGCCGCCGACGCCCATGATGGCGGAGTTGGGCTGGTTGATGATGGGCAGGCCGAAGACGGCGCCGAACTGGCCGGGGTTGGTGACGGTGAAGGTTGAGCCTTCGACGTCCTCGGGCTTGAGTTTCTTGGTGCGGGCGCGTTCGCCGAGGTCGGTGATGCCGCGCTGCAGGCCAAGAAAATTCAGGTCGCCAGAATTTTTCAGGACGGGGACGATGAGTCCCCAGTCGAGGGCGACGGCGATGCCCATGTTGATCTGGCGGTGATAGCGGATGTTGTCACCTTCGAGGCTGGCGTTGATGATGGGCCACTGTTGCAGGGCCATGACGGCGGCGCGTACGAAGAAGGGCATGAAGGTGAGGCGGGCGCCGTGGCGTTGCTCGAATCCGGCTTTGTGTTTCGCGCGGAGATTGACGATGCGGGTGAAGTCCACTTCGTACATGCAGTGGACGTGAGCGCTGGTGCGGCGGGATTCGATCATGCGCTGGGCGATGATTTTGCGCATGTTGGTGAGTGGGACCAGGTCGCCGGGGAATGCGGCGGGTGCGGGCGGTGAGGCGGGGCGAGACGCAGGAGCCGGAGGTGCGCTGGCCGCAGGTGCGGGAGCAGTTGGAGCCGACGATTGGCTCTCGATGAAGGATGTGATGTCCTGCTTGGTGATGCGGCCGCCGAGTCCGGTGCCGGAGACTTGGGAGAGACTGATCCCGTGTTCGCGGGCGATTTTGCGGACTAGCGGGGAGGAGCGGGCTTCTTCGTCTTCTTCGTGGGCTGCGGGCGCGGGGGGCGGCGGGGGAGCGGGATCGGGCGTGCGCGGGCGAGACGCCCCCGCGACAGCCGGCGGGACGCCGGCGCTACTTGTTTTCGCCTCGGGACTTTTTTCTGGAGCTGGCGCGGCGGGCTTGGCGGCGGCTTCACCGTCGACGGCGATGGTTCCGACTACGGTGTTCACGTTTACCGTAGTGCCTTCGGTGACTTTGATTTCCTGTAGGACGCCGGAGGCGGGGGCGGGGATTTCGGCGTCGACTTTGTCGGTGGAGATTTCGAAGAGAGGTTCGTCGCGCTGAACCTTGTCGCCGGGCTTCTTCAACCACTTGGTAATAGTGCCCTCGACGATGGATTCGCCCATCTGGGGCATGATGATGTCAGTTGGCATGAGTTCCTTCCTATGAGGCCCCACGGATCTGGCGCAGGGGCGGACGCAAATGGATATTATAGCGTTTGGGACCCGCAGGGGCTAAAGCCCGAAGCACGTTGGGCGACTAACGCGGCGCTTAAGCGCCGCTCTTCCACGTTGCGACTGCAGCAATAATCCTTGGCAGCAACACTCCTCTTTGAATCCTAATGGTGGTCGTGCTTCATTCCATCGTCCTTCATTTCTTCTTTCTTCTCGTCGCTGGTGGTGGGAACGACGTTGAAGTTGGTCTTCCAATAATCCTGGACGGCGGGTGGGAGTTTGTCGAGCTGGGAGAGCAACATCGTGATCTTCCACATGTCGGGTTCGGTGAGAGTTTTGTCCCAGGCGGGCATGCCGGTGTAGCGGATGCCGGTGCGCATGCTGTAGAAGGTGTGCCACTCGGGGTCATCGGGGGGATCGGAGATGAGGTTCGGGGGAGGCGGATAGAACGAGGTCGCGAGCGTGGAGGGCTTTCGGTCGAGGCCTCCGTGGCAGAGAGCGCAGTGCATGGTGTAGAGCTTCATGCCGTCTTCGAGATTCTGGTCGGTGGGGGTGAGGGGGTTGGTGACATGCGGGGCGTGGCGGTCCATGGAGGCGTCAACCGCGCCCATGGCGATTCGGCTTTCGAGATGTGGAGGCTCGACGTTGGCTCTCGTCGGCAGGAAGCCGAGCATAGCGAAGCCGAGTCCGCCGAGAATCAGGATGAGGATCGTGACGATTACGCCGAGAGTGAACTTTCCCATGGAGCCTCCGGCAGTATTGTGGCAGATGGGCGGGGTAGGGCGCTAGGTGGGGGCGTTGGCGCGCAAGCAAAACCCAAGGTCCCCTTCGGCAAGCTCAGGGCAGGCTCTCGACTACGCAAAACGATTCGCGTTGCGAATCCTTTTGCTTCGCTCGGGATGCATGGCGCAGGATCAATATGATTTCAGGCGGCGCGATTCGCGGACTACGTCTTCTACTTTCGGCAGGTAATGTTCTTCTTGCGGTGGAGAGAATGGGATCGCGGAATCCAGGCCGGCGATGCGGACGATGGGGCCGTCGAGGTCGTCGAAGGCTTCTTCGTTGATGATGGCGGCGATTTCTCCGGCGAGGCCTCCGGTGCGGGAGTGCTCGTGGAGGATGATCACTTTGTTGGTCTTCTTTACGGTCTGCGCGATGGCTTCGCGGTCGAGCGGGGAGACGGTGCGCAGGTCGAGGATTTCTATTTCGATATTTTCTGTGGCGAGAATTTCGGCGGCTTCGAGCGCGGAGTGAACCATGGCGGCATAAGTAATGATGCTGAGGTCGCGGCCCTCGCGGACGATGTTCGCCTCGCCGATCGGGACGACATAATCTTCGGTGGGGACTTCGCCTTTGATGCGGCGGTAGAGATATTTGTGCTCGAAGAAGATGCAGGGATTGTTGTCGCGGATGGCGGCTTTGATGAGGCCCTTGGCGTCGTAGGGCGTGGCGGGGCAGATGACCTTGAGGCCGGGATTGTGGACGAACCACATCTCGGGGTTCTGCGAGTGGAAGGGGCCGCCGTGGACATATCCGCCGCTGGGGCCGCGGAGGACGAGCGGGGCGGGCGCGCCCCAGAGGTAGTGCGTTTTCGCGACCATGTTGGAAATCTGGTTCATGGCGCAGGGGATGAAATCCATGAACTGGAATTCGGCGACGGGGCGCATGCCGGTGAGCGATGCTCCGAAGGCCGCGCCCACAATGGCGGACTCGGCGATGGGCGTGTCGATCACGCGCTCGGGGCCGAAGCGGTCGATGAATCCATCAGTGACTTTGAAAGCACCGCCGTAAATGCCGATGTCTTCGCCGAGGCAGAAGACGGAGGGGTCGCGGTCCATTTCTTCCCAGATTCCCTGGCGGATGGCTTCGAGGTAAGTAAGGAGCATAGTTATTTCCCAAAAACTTCTTCGCCGCGGATTTGCGCGGATGAACGCGGATAGAGCCAAACTTTTCTTAAGCACTTTGCCGCTAGGCAGCTTTTGTTTCTACTCGGACATCAATTTCGCTAACGCAATTCTGCATGGCTGAATAATTCGATGCCGTGTGCCATTCGCCTTCTGACTTTCTTACAGCCACGTTAGACACCTCTTCGATTCGGATGCAACGCCAGTTATCGGGCGATCCGTCTGGCTTCAGGGCGGCCTTGGTCTCACCGGCAAATTGATACATTAGGGCGTATGGCGATCCTTTTGTCTTGCCGAGCACGTGCGGGCACATCTCACGAACTGAGCCGCGGTAATTGAGCGCAACGGCATCTTTCATGAGAATGGCTTCGCGAATCAGGGCGTAAATCTCTTGCACGGTTTGACTATCTGACATGAGGACACTTCACGTAACCAACAGCTAGCGGAGATGCCCTGCGGCTTCTGTTGCCTTGTATCCGCCGCTTCCCTTCTTTACTTTTGGCATGCCATACTTCGGCTTGATTTCGTGACAGCCATCTTCGCAGAACACGCCACCTTCGGCGGATTCGGGCGTGGGCATGGGGGAGTTCACGGCTATTTCTCTTTCTTCTTCGATGATCCGCTCTACTTCTGAAATCAATTCCGCATTTTCTTTTGTGCTCAGCCACTTCTTTTCTTTCACCAGATAATTTTCGAATCTTGCGATGGGGTCGCGCTTTTTCCAAAAGTCGAACATTGGTTTCGGAACGTATGCGGCAGCGTCGTGGATGGCGTGGCCCTTCATGCGCATCATCTTCGCTTCGATCAGCGTGGGGCCTTCGCCGCGGTGGGCGCGTTCGACGGCTTCGTGGGCGGCGTCGTAGACCTGGCAGGCGTCGGTGCCGTCGACGATGATGCCAGGGATGCCGTATCCGATGGCGCGTTCGGCGAGGTCTTTGCAGCGGTATTGCATCTCGCTCGGCGTGGAGTAGGCCCACTCATTGCTTTCAACGAAGAGCACGAGGCCGAGATTTTGCACGGCGGCGAAGTTGATGCCTTCGTAGGTGACGCCGGTGGACTGGCCTCCGTCGCCGATGTAGGTCATGACGGCGATGTTGCGGCCTTGCAGGCGCGCGCCCAGCGCGACACCGGAGAGCACGGGAATTAAATCGCCGAGCATGGAGATGGGCGAGACCATGTTGCGCTTTTCGATGTCGCCGAAGTGAGACGTGCCGTCGCGGCCGCGGGTGGGTGAGTCGGCTTTGGCCATGTATTGCATCATGGTGTCGCGGGCGGCGAATCCGCGAACCAGGAGCGAGCCCTGATTGCGGATCATGGGCGCGAACCAGTCGTCTTTATCGAGCGCGTAGGCGGAGGCGCAGGAGCAGGCTTCCTGGCCGAGTCCGAAATAGACTCCGCCGACAACTTTTCCTTGCTTGTAGAGATTTTCGAGGGCGACTTCCATTTTGCGGTTGAGCAGCATGAAGCGGTAGATCTCGATGCATTGCCGCTTGCTCAGATATTTGGAGTCGCGGATGGGCGGGACCGGGGCGTCGAGATTGCCGGTGACTTCGTAACGGACGCGGCCGTCTTTTTCTGTGGATTGGCGGACGGTGAGGTCGGGATGCTCGAGACGGAGGTCGGGGATGGAGTACGTGCGGAGATCGGTCGAGTTTCCCTTGGGCCTGCGGACGAGTGCGTCCGCCGCCAGGTGAGTCGCGGTGGTTCGAGGGCGGTTGCCGTTGGAGCTGGACTTCGGTTTTGATTTTTTCTTGATTGCCATGTGATGGCGCGAGACGCGCGGTGTATTGATCGTATCGCGAGAGGGCCGCCAAGGGCTAGGGCAGGTTCGGGCCGGTACGATGTTTAGCGGATCTGGCGAGCGCATACTTAAGGACGCGAACCTTGTCAGGTCTCTGGCTCTTCTGGGCGGATGCAAGCGCCGTGTTACCTCGGTTGTCCTTGGCCGCTGGATCAGCGCCGTGGTCTAGAAGGAGCTTTACGATGGAAACATCTCCAAAACCGGCTGCCGCGTTTATGAGAGCGGTCGCACCATCTGTGGATCGTGCATTTACATCAGCGCCTTTTTTCAGAAGCAACTTCACGACGTCGTAAGCGCTGTTCATCGTGGCCACGGCGCATTCGCAAGCTGCACTCATGAGGGCGGTGTTGCCTGCGTTATCGGTCGCGTTGATGTCAGCACCGCGCTGCAGTAAGAGGGCAACAACGTCGGTTTCCGCGAATGCAGCGGCGGCGATTAGGGGCGTGTCTCCGTTTTCGTCGCGTCTCGCCTCGAGTTCGGCTCCTTGTGCGAGGAGAATCTTCACAGTCGATACCCAGGGCGATTCAAGGACCGGAGCGGGATTGTAGCCGCCTGCATCCGCTAACTGAATGACTACCGGACCACCCTCCACTGCCCCAAACAGAGCTTGGTTCTTTCCCTTAATGCCCGACCGTTTGACAAGTAGCTTGACCACATCTGTGAAACCGACCCTTGCGGCCTGAGTGAGTGCGATTCCCCCCTGCTCATCCCTCGCTTTCGCGTTTGCTCCTGCATCGAGCAGAAGACGCACCATGTCCATATCGCCGTGCTCAGCGGCCATCATCAAAGGCGTAAGTCCATTTGGCCCCTAGTCTCGATGTCGGCGCCGCGTTGCAGTAATTCATGAGCAGAATTAATGTCGCGCTCATCAACGGCTTTCAACAATTGCTGGCCCAGGCCGGGTAGATTCGCGCTCTGCGCAACCGTCGGGATTGCCAGAGTATTCATGCAAATTAACAGGCAAATTGCAGTCCACACCCTAAATTTTCCGGGATAGGTCTTGGTTTTCAAGGCAGATCAATTATGAGTTATTGCCGGTTTGTATAGGCGTTACTTCCGTCATGCGGAGGTGATGCCGTCCTCTCGATGAATCTGACGGAGTTCTGCGGGATGCTTCATCGGTACGCCGACTCTGCGTGCGAGCAGGGCGTCGAGGGTCTCGACCCAAAGCATTTGGCTGGAGAAGACGACGCCAAAGTTGCGCGAGATGGATTCGGCGACTGCATTCATGTCGAGTGGCTTGCCGAGTTCTTGCTGCATCGAGGTGACTGGTTTTGTGGTGATGCCGCAGGGGACGATCAGATCGAAATAGCTGAGGTCGGGGTTTACGTTGAGGGCGAAGCCGTGGGAGGTGACGAAGCGGGAGATGTGGATGCCGATGGCGGCGAGTTTGGATTCGGGATTTGTGGTGGCATCGGCAAACAGCAGGTCCCTCGACTGAGCAGGACGATTCTTTGAATCATCCTGCCTCGCTCGGGATGACAAGGGATTGGGATTTGTCCACACGCCGGTTAGGCCCTGGATGCGTTTTGTTTCGATGGCGAAATCGGCGCTGGTGCGGATCAGGACTTCTTCGAGGCGGCGGACGAATTCGATGACGCCTAAAGTTTTGCGATTGCGGTCAGGGGTGGCGTATCCGCGCAGGTCGAAGATGGGATAGCCGACGAGTTGTCCGGGGCCGTGGAAGGTGACGTCGCCGCCGCGGTCGCACTCGAAGAGTTCTACTCCGCGCTGGGCTAGGAGTTCGGGGGAGGCGACTACATTGGCGGGTTTGGCGTTGCGGCCTAGTGTGATTACCGGGTTGTGTTCGAGCAGAAGGAGGACGTCGGGGATTTTGTCTTCTTTGCGCAGGGCCACTAGTTGTTGCTGCAGGGCTAGGCCTGTCGCGTAGTCGATGGTGCCGAGTTGGAGGATGGAGATCAAATTCTTTGCCACGGATTTCGCGGATTTTCACGGATTAAAACCAAAATCTTAACCACAGAGGACACTGGGGGACACAGAGGAATTGCATAGCTCCTTCGCTTCGCTGAGGATGACAAGCATCTCGTTCTAACCGTGTTCATCCGTGTGATCCGTGGCGATGAATTTCATGCGTTGATCGCGATTCCGTATACACTGTTCGACGCGTCCAGCATGGCTTCGGCCAGTGTGGGATGGGCGTGGATCGTCCACATTAAATCTTCCACTGTGGCTTCGAGTTCCATGGCGGTGACGGCTTCGGCGATCAGCTCGGTGGCTTGCGGGCCGATGATGTGGACGCCGAGGATTTCGCCGTAGTCGGCGTCGCTGACGATTTTGATGAAGCCTTCGTGCTGGCCGACGATCGAGGCGCGCGAATTGGCGGTGAAGGGGAATTTGCCGATCTTCACGTTGTATCCGGCTTCGCGGGCGCGGGTTTCGGTGAGGCCGACGCTGCCGATTTCGGGATGACAATACGTCGCGCCGGGAATGTGTTCAGGATTGATCGGCTTGCCGGGCTTGCCGGCGATTTTTGCGACGGCGACCAGCGCTTCCATGGCGCCGACGTGCGCCAGTTGCGGGCTTCCGAGGACAATATCGCCGACGGCGTAGATGCCGGGTTCGGCGGTCTGCATCCACGAATCGGTCTTGATGAATTCGCGGTCGGGCTTGATTTTGGTGCGTTCGAGGCCGATGTTCTGGGTGCGCGGCTTGCGGCCGATAGCGATCAGGATTTTCTCGGCTTCTATTTTTTGCTGTTTACCTTCGGCGGTGATCGTGACGGCGACTCCCGATTTCGTCTTTTCTACTTTGTCGACTTTTGCGCTGGTGTGAAATGCGATGCCGCGCTTGCGGAAGACGCGGGCGAGTTCTTTCGAGACTTCTTCGTCTTCGACTGGGACCAGGCGCGGGAGCATCTCGACGATCGTGACTTCGCAGTCGAAGGAGCGATAGATGGATGCGAACTCGACTCCGACCGCACCCGCGCCGACGATCACGAGCGATTTCGGAATCTCCTTCAGGCTGAGAATTTCGATGTTGGTGAGGATGCGGTCGCTGGCTTCGAGGCCGGGAATCATGCGGGCTTCGGAGCCGGTGGCGAGAATTACGTTCTTGGCTTTGATGTGGCTGGCCTTATTGTCATTCACAACCTCGACTGTGAAGACTCCGTTCTGGGCAGGGCCGGTGAGTTTGCCGTATCCCTTCACGGTCTCGACCTTATTTTTCTTCATCAGGAATTCGAGGCCCTTGGCGTGCTTGGCGACGATCTTTGCTTTGCGTTCCTGGATTGCGGGCCAGTTCAGCTTGCGGGCGTCTACGCCTTCGATGCCGTATTCTTTGGCTTCTTTCAGATGATCCCAGAGTTCGGCGTTGAACAACAACGCCTTGGTCGGGATGCAGCCGACGTGCAGGCAGGTGCCGCCGAGGAATCCGTCTTTTTCGATGAGTGCGGTTTTAAGGCCGTATTGGCCGGCGCGGATGGCTGCCGTATATCCAGCGGGGCCGCTGCCGATGATAGCGATATCGTAGGTAGTTTCGGGCAAAATGGTGCTCCTATATTAGGTACAGATGATAATGAGCAAACGTTTGATTCTAGAACAGGGCGGGCGGTGGGGCCAAACGAAGAGGGGCACCGACGGAACGGGTGTGAGAACTCCTGGCTCGGCCGGTGACGCTGATAGCGAGCACGAGGTCCTTCGACTGCGAAACAGCCTCGCTTAGCGCGAGGCTGTTTCTTCGCTCAGGATGACAAGAGGTGCGGAAGTGCGACTCTAGTTGTTTTCGTTGCTGGCGCGCTTCCAGTTGATCAACTCGCCAATGGTTGAACTGGTGCTGGAGACCGGCTGTTTGTAGGCTTCGACTTCCGAGCGCGAGGCTTCTTCCCCTACGGCGCGGATGCTGAGGCCGACTTTCTTTTCTTCCGGATTCATCTTGATGATCTTGAAGTCGTGCTCGAGGCCCGGCTCCAGGGCCAGCGGCTGGCCGTGTTCGTCAGCCGCTTCAGACTTGTGGCACAGGCCTTCCACGCCCTCGGCGATTTCGACGAACGCGCCGAACGCGGCCACACGCAGGACTTTGCCGTGAACCACGTCGCCGACGTGATGGGTCTGGAAGAACGACTCCCAGACATCCGGTTGAAGTTGTTTTACGCCCAGCGATAAGCGGCGCTTGTCGGGTTCGATCGCCAGAACGACCGCTTTCACGCGGTCACCCTTCTTCAACACTTCTGAAGGATGCTTCACGCGCTTGGTCCAGCTCAGGTTGCTGACGTGGACCAGGCCATCGATGCCATCTTCGATTTCGATGAAGGCGCCAAAATCGGTGAGGTTGCGAACACGTCCTTCAACCGTCATGCCGACCGGGAATTTTTCATGGAGCGAATCCCACGGATTGGAAGCCAATTGACGCATGCCGAGCGAAATGCGGCGCTCGGTCGGGTTCACGTTCAGAACCACGCATTCCACCTGATCGCCGACGTTGACCAGCTTCGACGGATGCTTCATGCGCTTCGACCACGTCATCTCGCTGACGTGAACCAGGCCTTCGATTCCCTGCTCCAGTTCCACGAACGCGCCGTAGTCGGTGACGCTGATGACGCGTCCAGCGACGTGCGCGCCCTCGGGATAACGATGTTCGGCATCGAGCCACGGGTCAGGCGTGAGCTGCTTGAATCCCAGCGAAACCCGCTGCTTCTCTTTGTCGTACTTCAGGACCTTCACCTGAATCTGATCGCCGACGTTGACCAGATCTTTCGGGTGAGTCAGGCGTCCCCAGGACATGTCGGTGATGTGAAGCAAACCGTCGAGCCCGCCCAGGTCAACGAACGCGCCGTATTCGGTCAGATTCTTGACCACGCCGGTAAGGATCGATCCCTCTTCCAGATGTTCGAGAGTCTTGGAACGCTTTTCGTTCTGTTCGCCTTCGAGCAGATCTTTGCGTGAGACGACGATGTTGCCGCGCTTCTTGTTCAGCTTGATGACGGCGACTTCGAGCGTCTGGCCCTTCATGCCATCCAGATTGCGGATCGGCCGCAGGTCGACCTGCGAGCCGGGCAGAAAAGCATGCGCGCCGAGAATGTCGACAGTCAGCCCGCCCTTGATGCGGTCGACGACCACGGCTTGAATCGGCTTCTTCTCGTTGTACGCCTTCTCAATTTCTTCCCAGGCATGAATGCGCTGGGCTTTCTGGTGCGAAAGATTGATGTAGCCTTCCTCCGCCGGGCCCTTGTCACGCATCACGTCAATCTCATCGCCGGGCTTGAACTTGGGCTTGCCCTCGTGATCGAGCACTTCCGCCAGCGGCAACATGCCTTCCGACTTGGCGCCGATATCGACCACGACGTGCGTGGCCGTCAGCTTCAGTACCGTGCCCTTGATGACGCGGTCTTCACTGACTGCTTCTTCGGCCTCGGTGGTGAAATTTTCCAGTACGGAGGCGAAGTCCTCGCCGGCTGCAGTCTTCTCGTCGGCAGCGGTGTCCGCATGGGCGTCGGTGGAATGCAAGTCGGTGGAATGCTCGGTGGCGGCGGCAGCCTGATGCTGTTCGGGCTGGTGTTGCTGCTCTGTCGTCGGTTCTTCAGTTACGACAGTGGAGTTGGATTCGGAGTTGTGGGCGGTGGTCTCGTCGAACAAGGTTATGCCTCTCTGGTGACGGGATGCGGGGCCTGCTTTGCGGACTGCTGGAGGAGTCGTTTGGTTGTGGTGGGCCCACCCTGGCGAGTGAGCTTGGACAATCCCAGCGGTCGGACGTTATACAGAGAACCCGCGTCCAATGGGAACTCTTCGACTATAGCAATCGCGCGCGAACAGTGTCAAACGCAAATCGGGCGAATGTTACAGGAAGGTTTCATTGGTTGTCGATTTCGCGAGCCGGCTGTCGAGAGAGTCTGCCCAGAACTTGTTGAAGCGGCGTCCCGCCCTCTTTCTCAACAGCGGCTAAACACTCGCGGAGCTTTGCCCCGCATCGCACATCTGCTACCCTCCCCTGCTATGGATTACCTCTGGACCCCGTGGCGCTACGCCTACGTTTCTTCCATGGAGAAGACCGCTAGCTGCGTCTTCTGCGATGCGCCCAAAGAAAAAGACGACGCCAAGACACTCATCGTGTATCGGGGCCAGTACTGCTTCGTAATTCTGAATGCGTATCCGTATACGCCCGGCCACGTCATGATCGTTCCCTACCAGCACTTGGATGAGTTGCAAAAACTCCCGGTCGAAGCGGCTCACGAAATGATGACGCTTTCGCAGCGCATGGAAACTGTGCTGCGCGAGTTGTATCATCCGGACGGCATCAACCTAGGGATGAATATAGGAAAGGCAGCCGGCGCGGGAATCGCGGGACATATTCACATGCACGTGCTGCCGCGCTGGGTAGCGGATGCGAATTTCGTGTCGGTAGTTGGGGAGACGAGGATTTTGCCGGAGACGCTGGATGTGACGTGGAGGAGGATGCGGGAGGCGCTATCAGTATCCGGAACCGAGTAGACGCGGCCCTGCACTTGGCCTAGGATTTCTGCAAATGGAGCAAATGAGCAGCGATTCGCTGAATGCAGTGCAACCGGAGCTCACCTCTGGTGAAAGCATCCTCTGGGCGGGCCAGCCGAATAGCCGAGTCGTCTTTCATAAGGAAGATGCTCTCTTAGTTCCGTTCAGCCTCCTTTGGGGTGGCTTCGCAATTTTCTGGGAACTGGGAGTGATGGGATACTGGGGTTCTGGTTCACGCGCGGGGAACCCGTGGTTATTCGGGATGCTGTGGGGCATCCCGTTCGTTCTCGTCGGGCAATACTTGATTTGGGGCCGGTTCTTCTACGCTGCTTGGAAGAAGAGACGCACTCACTACGCAGTTACGAATCGTCGCGTAGTCGTCGTACAAAATGGCTGGAAGCGTCAGATGGCCTCGGCCTATATTGACAGTCTTCCGACTCTCATTAAGGAGAGCAGATCGAGCGGACTGGGCACTCTGCGTTTTGCTCAAGCAGACTCCATCTGGTCCGGAAGGCGCGGCTGGGGAGCTTGGGACGGAATGGCGGTCGGGAATATTCCCACGTTCGTAGATGTCGAGGACGTAGATTACGTGTACCGACTCGTGTCCGACTTGCGAGAAAAAGCACGCACTGCGAGGGTGCCGTTGTGACCAGACCAGCTTGTCATCAGCAGTCGCGTCTCAGAGAAGTTGCACCATCTCCTTTTCATCGATGACCGTGACGCCCAGCTCTCTCGCCTTATCGAGCTTCGACCCCGCGTCGGCTCCCGCGACGACGTAATCCGTCTTCTTGCTGACCGAGCCGGTGACTTTTCCGCCCGCGTCTTCGATCATCTTCTTGGCTTCATCGCGCGTGTGTTTGGCCAGCGTGCCGGTGAGGACGAAAGTCTTGCCCGCGAGCTTGGTGCCGCGCTCTTTCTTCTTGCCTTTGAATGCAAGACCGGCTTCGCCCAAGCGCTCGACCAGTTTTCGGTTGGCGGGGATGCTGAAGAATTCTACGATGCTCTCGGCGATGCGCGGGCCGACTTCGTCGACGTTCTGCAATTCTTCGATGCCGGCCTGCTCCAGGGCTTCCATCGATCCGAAGTGCTCGGCCAGGAATTGCGCGGTGCGTTCGCCGACCATGCGAATGCCGAGTCCGTAGACGACGCGCTCCAGTGGCAGTTTCTTTGAATTCTCGATTTCGTCGAGAATGTTCTGCGCCGACTTATCGCCCATGCGCTCCAGGCTGAGCAGGTCGGCCTTGGTCAACTTGTAAATGTCGGCGACGTTTTTCACCAGGCCTCGCTCGGTGAGTTGCGTGACCAGAGCATCGCCCATGCCGTCAATATTCATCACGCCGCGCGAGGCGAAGTGCAGGATCGTTCCCAACAGCTTCGCGGGACAATTCGCGTTCACGCAGCGGTAGTCGACTTCGCCTTCGGTGCGGACGACCTTCGTGCCGCAGACCGGGCACCTGTCCGGGACTTCAATTTCAATGTTTCCGCGGGGATGATCTTTATCGACCTCAACGACCTTTGGGATCACATCGCCACCGCGCTCCACTCGCACCCAGTCGCCGATCTTCACGCCGAGGCGGTGGATTTCATCCATGTTGTGAAGGGTCGCGTTGCGGACAGTCGTTCCGCCGATCGGAATGGGCACCAGTTCCGCGACGGGCGTCAGTTTGCCGGTCCGGCCAGTCTGCCAGCGAACGCCTTGCAGTTTCGTGACTCCGCCGCGCGCCGCATACTTGTACGCAATTGCCCAGCGTGGAGCTTTGCCGGTGAAGCCGAGTTCATCCTGCAGGCCGACGCGGTCGACCTTCACCACGATGCCGTCAATTTCGTACGGCAGAGAATCGCGCTTTTCCTCCCACTGCTGAATGAACGCCCAGACCTCATCCATCGATCGCACGAGCTTGTGGTTCGGATTGACTTTGAATCCGGCGGTCTCGAGAGCCGCAAGAGTTTTCGAATGATGATCAAAATAGGTGCGGCCGTTTTGCAGCAGGATGTAAGGGAAATAATCCATGCGGCGCTCGGCGGTGATTTTGGCATCAAGCTGCCGCACCGTGCCGGCGGTGAAATTGCGCGGGTTGGCAAATGTTGGCAGGCCGGCTCGTTCGCGTTCTTCGTTGATTTTCTTGAATGAAGCTGTCGGCATAAGCAACTCGCCTCGAACTTCGAAATTCACCGGGATACCGGCCTTCTTTAACCGGTCCTTCGGGATCGACAACGGAATTGAACGCACTGTGCGCACGTTGAGCGTGACGTCTTCTCCCACCGATCCATCGCCGCGGGTCACGCCCCGCGCCAGTTTGCCGTCTTCATAGATCAGCGCCAGCGACATGCCGTCGAGCTTCAGTTCGCAAACGTAATCAACGTTGCTGCGTCCGGTGAGTTCGTGGACGCGCCGCTCCCAGTCGCGCAGTTCCTCTTCGTTGTAAGTGTTGTCCAGCGACAGCATGGGCGAGGAATGCGCCACCTTCACGAATCCTTCGCGCGGCTTGCCGCCGACGCGCTGCGAGGGCGAATCCGGCGTCACGAGCGCAGGATGCTCGCTTTCCAGATTCTTCAATTGCTGCATCAGCTTGTCGAAATCCCCGTCGCTGATTTCGGGATGGTCGAGGACGTAGTAGAGATATTCGTGGTGGCGAATCTTCTCGCGCAGAGCTTCTATTTTCTTTTCGACGTCTTTCAGGGCAGGCATCGCACAAGGATTATATGCAAAAGAATCCAAGCAACGCCGATCGTGGCACGGCCGCCTCGCTGCGCTCGGCTGGACAGCCGAAGGCGGCTGTCCCTACATAAAATCAAGCGCGTCCGCCCTCAGACGCCATCTACACCAGATCATCCAGCTTCAGCGCCTGCGGCCCACCTTTCCACGACGCCTCGAACTGCTTCTGCACGAAGCTGGCGTCGTAGTCGCGTTTCTGCTGCAGCAGGGCCTGGCGCAGTCCCCAGAGTGAACGCGGATTCCGCAGATTACGGTCGAGATCGGCGCGGAATACTTTCTCCGCGCCCGCGGCATCTCCGTTCAAAAGCAGCGCCGCGCCCAGCGATTCGCGCACTGGAAAGAACCAGTCCGGCGGCTCGCCATACTTGAGCGTGTCCTGGATCGCGACGGCATCCTGTAGCCGGACGATCGCCGCGGCGTTATCTTTTTTTGCCACCGCGATCTTCGCACCCAGAACATCTTCCGCGATCTTCATAATGTCTTTGGCCTTGTTGTTGATCGGCATCTGGAAAATGACGTCGGGCGGCGTGGCAGCTTCTGCTTCAGAAACAATCTTGTACTCCGCTTCGGCGTCCGCGACTTTGCCGGTTCCGGCCAATGCAAGACCCCGGCCGAAGTGCCAGAACACGGTGGCCGTCTTCATGGCGGGGTCAGGCGCCGGCATTTTGAGAATTTCGTTCCAGTGATGGAAGCGCACCTCCACCGCCATCGGGATGGTCATAAAACCTTCGAGCGGCGGCATCTCCTTCACGTGCGGCCCCACGTTCGCTGCGAGCAGATCAGCATTCTTGCGGGCTTCGGCGTAGTGGCCATTCATTGCGCCGCACATGGCAACGAAGTGCAGATTGTGGCTGTAGTACATCATCGGATAAATGCCCTGCGCACCAGTCGCCTTGATGTACGCTCGATCGACTTCCGCAGCCTGTTCGTTCGTCTTGACCGCAGCCTCGTAATCGCCGGTGCGAATGTAGACGTGCGCCGGCATGTGGACGATGTGTCCCGCGCCCGGTGCGAGCGCGGCGAGCTTGTTCGCTCCTGCCAGCGCGCGCTCCGGATTATTCGAAGCCTCCACGGTGTGAATGTAATAGTGGATCGCGCCCAGATGGTTGGGATCGCGCTTCATCACCGATTCCAGCGTCGCCACGATTTCCTCGGTACCGGCTTCCGGCGTGCCGTCCTGATGCCAGAGTCCCCAGGGATGGAGGTTCATCCCCGACTCGGCAAACAGCGTGGCCGCGTCGAGATCGTCGGGGAAATCAGCCGCAACTTGCCGCATCGCGTCGTGGTAATCCTCAGCAGCTTTTTTTAAATCGGATTTCGGATCCGCCGGAAACCGCTTGGCCATTGCCTGGATATACGCCGATTCACTGGGCGGACCTCCCGCGGATAAATCCACAGCTTTCTGCACCGCATCATGCGCGCGCACGTAGCGCTCCGGATCCGCGGGATCGTTGTAATTCGGTCCGACGGCCTCGGCTACGCCCCAGTAGGCCATTGCCAGTTTTGGATCGAGTTCGGCGGCGTGTTGAAACGACCGCGCAGCCTCGTCGTGGTTAAAGCAATAAATAAAACGCAGTCCTTGATCAAAGAACTGCTGCGCCTCCGGATTGTGAGTGGAAACAGGGTGATGGAGATCGCCCAATCCCGCCACCAGTGTGACCGGGTGGGCCGGCATGTGGGCGGCATGAGCATTATTTTGCGCCGTCGCGGGCAGGCACAGCAAAACGCCGCACAGCAAAGCTCCGCACAGCAATTGCGCCAGAATTTTCATCTGGAGTCCTCCTGATTCAGTTTCGAAATTCGAGCCCCAAAACGACCAGAAACGGTAGCGGAAAAACGCCCCTTGCAAGTGCCGCCAAGCTTATGCCAAATTGAATTTCTTGCCAAGTCTTTCGCAAGTCAATGTCAGTAGCACATGATATGTCCGGTTGAGATAGCACGTGATATGTCCGCTTTGCGGGCGGCGAGGATAGGAGACCATGCGGAGCATGGAATCCTACCCGAAGGCCGCGATGGAGCGGGCGATGAAAGTACAGGACGTGATGTTGCAGGCGATGGCCAAGAAGATTACCTGGTGGCAGGCGGCGGAGATCCTGGGCATCAGCGACCGGCACATGCGGCGGATACGGGAGCGCTACGAAGAAGAAGGCTACAACGGGTTGTTCGACCGGCGGTGGGGCAAGCCCTCGCGTCGGCGGGTGCCGGTGGCGACAGTGGGGAAAGTGTTCGCCTTGTACCGGGAGAAGTATTTCGATCTGAACGTGCAGCATTTTCATGAGAAGTTGCAGGCCGAGCACGGGATCGAGCTGAGTTACACCTGGGTGAAGCAAGCCCTGCAGGGAGCGGGCCTGGTGGGGCGCGGACGCAAGCGCGGGGCACATCGCAAGCGGAGAGAGCGACGACCGCTGCCGGGGATGCTGTTGCACATCGACGGCAGCCGGCACCAGTGGTTTCAGGATGAACGCTGGTACGACCTGATCGTGATACTGGACGATGCCAGCAGCGAGATCTATTACGCACAACTGGTGGACGAGGAATCGACGGCGACGGTGATGGCGGGACTGAAAGAAGTGATCGAGCGCAAAGGCCGATTCTGTGCGCTGTACAGCGATCGGGGGAGCCATTTCTGGTTGACGCCAAAGGTGGGCGGCAAGGTGGACTACCATCGCCGCACGCAAGTAGGGCGGGCGTTGCACGAGTTGGGAGTGCAGATGATCCCGGCCTACTCACCGGAAGCGCGCGGACGCAGCGAGCGCAACTTCTCGACTTGGCAGGGCCGCTTGCCGCAGGAGTTGCGGCTGCGACAGATCCGGACGCTGGCGGCGGCGAACCGGTTTCTGCGGGAAGAATACATCGCCGAGTTCAATCGCCGTTTTCAGGTCGTGCCCAGACAGCGGGGCAACGCTTTTGTGCCCTGCCGGAGCCGTGACCTGGAACGGATTTTCTCGCTGCAGTTCGAACGCAGCGTGAACCGCGACAACACGGTGAGTTTTCAAAATCTGAGCTTGCAGATCGAGCGCGTACGCTGGCGGGCCACCTTGGCGGGTTGCCAGGTGACCGTGCATCAGCACCTGGATGGAACCTTGAGTCTCACCCACGGACCGCATTGTCTGGGTCGCTATGACGCCGGAGGAGCACCCTTGCCGGCCAAAGCTTCTACAGAGCTGAGCAGGGGAAGGGGAACTGCCCCCTTCCCCTGCAACCCCATCCCCAAAACCAACCCAACCCTTTCGGCGAGGGCACAACTTTGAAACCGGACATTTCACCTGCTACAAAAACCGGACATTTTAACTTGCTACCGACAGTCTTTCGCAAGTCAACCCTGCCCAAGCTCCCCGATTTCCGCTGAAGACCTCAGCCGTCATTTCCCTCAGGTACAATCCAGCTTCGACCCACCCCTATGCGCAAGGCCGCGTTGCTCTACAACCCGGATTCCGGCGGCAGCCAGCAACGCCAGCGCGAATTGGAATCCGCTCTCGCAGTGCTCCGGGCCGGAGGGGTTGAAGCCGATCTGGTTGACACGCAATCCCCCGATCATGCCGGGGACGAAGCCCGCAAGGCGATCGACTCCGGGTGCGACACCGTCTTCGCCTGCGGCGGCGACGGCACGATCAACAACATCGCGCAAGTCCTGGCAAACTCGCCAATCGCGCTGGCCATTCTGCCCCTGGGCACCGCCAACGCCCTGGCACACGATATTCGCCTTCCCCTGAACGTGACCGAATCAGCCAAGGCATCGCTGCACGCCGCACCCCGCCGCATCGCGCTCGGCCGCGTGACCTACGCCGACCTCCACGGCAATCCCGGCACGCGTTATTTTGTGGTCGCCGCCGGCATCGGCGTCGACGCTCATCTGTTCTACAAACTTCATACCGGAATCAAGCAGCGCATGGGCATGGCCGCCTACTACGCCAAGGCGTGGAACCTGTGGTTTACCTATGCTATGCCGCGCTTCGTAGTGGAGTACGTCGAGACCGGCTCGGGTGCGGCACACCACGCCGAAGTCACCGAACTGCTGGCAGTGCGCATCCGCCAGTTCGGCGGCGTCGTCCAGGAACTCGCCCCCGGAGCCTCTCTCGACCGCGACGATATGCGCCTGGTCTGCTGCCGCACCGCCAGCCGTATGGCCTATCTCGCGTATGTGACGCGTGGCCTGCTGCGCGCCCGCTGGACAATCCCGGGCATCGACCTCGCCCATAGCACCCGGGTCTCGTGCCAGTACCGGTCTGCTTCGAGCGCAAAAGAAGAGCAGCGCAAAATCTATATCGAAGCCGACGGCGAACTCCTGGGCACGCTCCCCGCAGAAATCACAGTAGTCCCGGATGCCTTGACTCTGCTGACGCCGCCGCGCTGAGCCGCATTTCACGCAGCCGAATTGCTTTGCGATAGAATTCCTCGAACGACTTGGAACCGATCACCCACTTCCTGACCGGCGCCTGCATGGGACGCGCCGGACTCAACCGCAAGACCGCCCTAGCCACGCTCACGCTCACGCTCGCCGCCGAAGCTCCAGATCTCGATGTGTTCGGCAGCATTCGCGGCTCGGCTTTCGGCTTCGCCCATCATCGCGGATTCACCCACTCCTTCGTCGGCGTTCCGCTCGATGCCCTGGCCGTAGTCGGCTTCGTGTATTTAATCTGGCGCATCCGCGGGCGCAAACTGAAAGATCCCAAACTCCCTCCGCGCTGGGGACTGCTGTTTCTGTACGCATGCCTTGCCGGACTCAGCCACATTCTGCTCGACTTCACCAACAACTACGGCGTTCGCCCCTTCTGGCCGTTTTCCGAGAAGTGGTACTCCTGGGATATCGTTTTCATCGCCGAACCGGTGATGTGGGCGCTCTTGATTCTCGGACTCGTAGTCCCAACTTTCTTCGGGCTCATCGACAGTGAAATCGGCGCAAGCCGTCGCGGCCCCCGCGGCCGCGTCGCCGCCACTCTCGCGCTTCTCGGAATCGTCTTGCTGTGGGGCCTGCGCGATTACGAGCACCGCCGCGCCATCAACGCTCTCGAATCGCGCACCTACAACGGTGTCGACCCCGTCAGAGCCTCGGCCTATCCCAAGTACATCGATCCCTTCCACTGGGACGGCGTGGTCGAGACTCCCGCATTCTTCGCCCTCGCTCCGGTAAATTCCCTCACACCCGAGGTCGATCCCGCAGGCCGCCTCGAAATCCGCTATAAGCCGGAAGAAACGCCGATCACTCTGGCCGCCAAGAATTCCTACGTGGGACGCCGCTTCCTCGACTGGGCGCAATATCCCATCGCTGAAACCGAAACCCTCCAGCCTCCACAACAAGGTTGGATCGTTCTTTTTCAGGATCTGCGCTATTCCGGGGTCCTCAAAACTTTCACCAGCCGCCCAGGTCGCGGCGGTCTAAGCAAAACGGTAGAGATCGACAAGAACCTGCATGTGGTCGGCGACGTTTTTCAAACTGCAAAGGGCCAAGTAGTCGTGCCCGAACCAGGCCAGCCCTAGCCAGCTTCTTACTCGTTCGCATCAGCAAAAATTCGCGCCGCCAACGATCCTCTCTTGACGCCAGCCTCGCCAACGCCCAGAATAAGAATTCATTCGAGGTGATTTATGCTGCCCTATCTATTCGTGCTCCTGGCCATCGCGATCCGCTTCCTGCCCTTTGCCGGCCCCCTGAACGTTCTTCCCCACGCCTGGCACTTCACGCCACTGGCAGCGTCGCTACTGTTTTTCGGAGCCCGCGGTTCGCGACGCCAACTCTGGATTCCGCTGGTGTTGTTCGCAGCCACCGACGTGGTTCTGACCAAGTACATGTATCACTATCCTGTCCAGTGGGATCAGTTGGTTACCTGGGCCTGGTATGGTGCGATTCTTTTGTTAGGGACCACTTTCTTGCGCGAAAAGTCAGGCTTCTGGCGGGTGGTGGGCGCTGCTGTGACGAGCTCAATTTCGTTCTTCCTGATCAGTAACTTCGCCGTCTGGGCCGCGTCTCCGGAAATGTACCCCAGAACTTTCGCCGGCCTGATGATGTCCTACACCGCGGGAATCCCGTTCTACCGCAACACCGCCGTCAGCGACTTATTCTTCTCTCTGGCGATGTTCGGCACTCCCGTCGTGATGCACGCCCTGTCGGGATTGCTCAACAAGTCCGGCGACCACACCGCCGCTGCGTAAAATCGACTCATGTGGGGACGGGTGTCTTCGCCCGTCGAAGCCGCGACGGTTTTTGTCGCGGAAGCGCATTCTCTTCCCTACTCGCTTTTGCCGCCCACCGCCTCGCCCGCCTTTCCTCGCAACCGCAACACAACCCAAACGCAAACCCCGGCGAGAATAGCTACCAACACCCAGCCCCAATGCTGCTTCAACACTCCCCCGAAGAGTTCCACAATCTCCGGACCAAACCACAGCACCAGCGCCGACAGCAGCAGAAACCGGACAAACCTTCCCAGAAAAATCGCCACCAGAAAATCGCGGAACCGCATTTCAAACACCGCCGCACCCAGCACAAAGATCTTGAACGGCAGCGGCGTTCGAACGAGCGATGAATCTTCAGGAAGCGCTCCTCCGAAATTCGCTTGCGCAGCACTTTCTCCCCGCCCAGATATCCAACGATGTACAGCGGAATGCTGCCCAGCGCCGACCCCAGCGACGCCATGGCCACGTAAAGCAGAAGCCGTGCGCGGTCCCGATACACATAGGTTGCGACCAAAAAATCCACGGGCATGCCCAATAGCGCGCTGTCGGCAAACGCAATCACAAACACGCCCCAGATCCCGAACAGCTTCATCAGCCCCAGAATCCACGCCGTATAGCGCGCCAATATGTGTCCAATATTCTTCAAAGGAAACAGCTAGTGTAACGTGATCAAGGACGAGTGCCGCCTTTGATTTTTGATTCTGTGGGGACGG
>Ga0206979_1037_pt1 | contig 23737 bp, 17 predicted proteins | sample Alteio_BWMinCont_19_FD_153463 | JGI IMG/M metagenome (GOLD analysis project Ga0206979, IMG submission 153463) | Enriched cells from forest soil in Barre Woods Harvard Forest LTER site, Petersham, Massachusetts, United States -... | ecosystem: Environmental > Terrestrial > Soil > Temperate forest >... | reverse complement strand
AATTTCTTCAGCTATCCTGGCAATTTCCTTATAAGCCTTACCTGATGCCACTACGAAACTGTATTCAATATTTCCTTTATTATGCTCACTGGCAATTTTATGTAATCTGTTTAACGCACCTTCAATGGCAAGAGCGTCGTGACTATTGATATCTGAAGTAATGTGTGTAACTTCTTTCACAGGAGAGAAATTGCCATTTTCTATGATATGCAATAAGGTGATCTTGTTATTATCATTAAGTGCATTGGCTATAGCTTCAGCACAATCTAATGCGTACATTGAGTTTTCAGAGAAGTCAATCGGTACAAGGGTTGAATCTTTAAGATTGCCGTTATTGGTTTCCATAATTAATGAGTTTTTTTAAGGTCACAAAGGTAGGAATTTTTTTTAATCTGTTCAGCCTTAATGTTAATATAAGATAAAATCATCATAGACACCTGTGTTTTTTACAACTGCCCAAAGAGCCAAAGCAATTTTATTTTTCAACTTGAATAAAAATTTTGCGTTCTGATAAATCTCGGAATGACTTGTTTTCTATCTTTGCACCTCCTTAAACGAAAAAGGGCAAATCCTTAAGAGTTTAAAGTAAATTCCTCAGTAGCTCAGTTGGTTAGAGCATCTGACTGTTAATCAGAGGGTCCCTGGTTCAAGTCCAGGCTGGGGAGCGAAAAGCCGGAAAGCATTTTTTCCGGCTTTTTTTATTAGATTGCACCTGGTAATCTTGTTCACTGTGCGACTCAAAAGCAAAATAATTGCAACTCTACTGCCTGCCTTAAGTATTCTACTGCAGGTACATCCATTATCTGCCCAATTGAGTGGGACGTATACCATAGACCCGTCTAAACCGGCTACCTCAAAAAACTATCATGATTTTACTTCTGCAGTGGGGGATCTTGTTGATACTATCAGGCGGGATTTAGGCAAAAGTAATGGTCCTGGTGTAAGCGGCCCCGTGGTTTTCAATGTTGCCAATGGTGTGTATTATGAAAAACTACTGATCCCGGCTATAAAAGGATCTTCTGCCACGAATACTATTACATTTCAGTCGGCCTCAGGTGATAGCTCGAAGGTTATTCTTGAAGATTCTTCGGTCTATTCTCCATTTCAGGTAAATGAAGATTATTTGGTTGAATTATCCGGAACACAATATTTTGCCTTTAAAAATCTGTCATTATTCAGGCAAAAAGGTGGTAATGTTATATATTTATACAATCACGCAAGTCATTTGATGTTTGCAGGTAATTTTATTGCGGAACATGACAACTATTCTTCAGATATTACTGACGATGACGGATACGGGGAAGACATTAGTTTTGTGAATAACTATTTTTCAAATGCCGGAGCAGGTATATTTTTGTTCAATTCAACCGGTGGGTTTGATGTCGGGTATGTGATTCGTAACAATGTTTTTTTTAATGTGGTGAATGCAATATATGCTAACAATTCAATTGATATTTCGATAACCGGGAATAAGATCAGTTGCACTACTGATACAAGTGCTTGCGGCATAAGCCTTCAAACACCTTTAGGCCCCGCTTTAGTCAAAAACAACATCATAAATATCAGAGGAACAAAGAATTTGACAGGTATTTCTGCTCAGTCTGATAATTTTTATTCGAGTTCAGGGCTGGCAACCTATGATACTTCCAGAATTCTTTTTGCAGATAATATGATCTCGCTGCATGATACGTCAAAGAATAAAACAATAAGGGGGTTGGATTTCGAACAGGATTATTACACGGACATCATATATAATACTGTACTTATTGATTCTTCGAACTCCTCCGCTTCATTTCCATTTTATCTTTTTTTGTCCTTTGATAATCACATTAGGATATTGAACAATGATTTTATTAATAGAAATGGACAATACGCAGTTCATATGTATGAAGTTCCAGACACCTCTGATATTGTTGATTACAATAACTATTATGCTAATAATGGCCTGATGATTATATCCCCTCCAACAGGCGGAGGGAAGGACGCTCTAATAAACAGTCTCAAATCTTTATACGCTTATGAGGCCCCCTATAATTTAGATTTTGACCATAGCAGCATCTCCGTCTTGCCATCCTTCGTCAGCGATTCTGACCTGCATACCACTTCCTATCTGCTGCATGGCTATGGTACACCATTTCCAGGTGTATCGGATGATATTGATGGAAACCCAAGGAATAAAGTTCATCCTGATATTGGCGCCACAGAACTTAATATTAAGCATGATCTTGGCCTAAGTAATGTGCAATCTCCTCAAAATGTGGTATGTAAAAATACCGCAAGTGTTAATGCAAAACTCCTGATCACCAATTATGGTGCCAATAATGAGCGAAATGTAAAGGTATATTCGAAAGTTGATGGTATCACTACACTGCTGTATACAGATTCGGTTATTAAATACAATGAACTTGATACAATTGCAATTATTATTCCAATAAATATTAAGGATTCAGGTAGATACAATGTACAGGTTTATATAAATTCGGATAGCGACCAGAATTTGGCGAATGATACCTTTACTTATAATATACACGTCATTTCAGCACCAAAGCCGTCCTTTATTATTTCTAATGCTTGTATTGGTGAGCCAGTTACATTCACAAATAGTACTAAAGGGGATTCGACACGTTTGCAGTACTTATGGACTTTCGGTGATGGTAATCAGGCTCAATACCAAACCGCTTCACATACTTTTGCATCCGACTCAAATTATATAACGACCTTAAAGATAATAGATTCAGTAGGTTGTTCAGATTCAACTTCACAAACTGTAAAACTACTTCAACTCACCTATTCCAGCTTTTCCTTTAGCGCAGATAAGAGTACGGTTCAGTTTACTCCCGATAGTTCTTTTTTTACCTATTATAAATGGGATTTTGGAGACGGGCAGACATCAACAACGGAAAAACCCTCTCACACATATAAACAGGATAATACATATATAGTAACGCTGTATGTAAAAGGAGCAAATGGATGTATCGATAGTATCCAGGAATTATTGGAAATAATAGATGCTAAGGTTGGTCAGGTGCAGTCTATCAATAATAGTTTATCGGTTTATCCCAATCCATTTTCAGATTTTACTCTTATAAAATATAATATGACATCCGCAGGACCGGTAACATTAACACTTTTTGATGGACTCGGCAATCAAAAGGCCATTTTGGTTGACTCAAATTTGCCCATTGGATCCTTTAGTTATTTATTAAGTATGCCTGAATATAGCCCTGGTGCTTATTATATACGATTCGATTCGGAAACGGGGAGTCAAGTCCGTAAGATCCTTTATTTAAAGTAATAAGACTGATCAACTAAGTCATTTACATGAATAAGGATTCAGCTTTAGAATTAGGGAAAATATTGGAGCCCCATACAATTACCGGAAGAATACTACTTTCTATTTTTGGACTTGGTATTTTATCCATTGTCATTCAAGGGCTAAGGCATATTTCGCCCGCCCCTATAGGGGACGAATATTTCTATGTCCAATTCGCTCAAAATATTCCAAAAAATGGGCTTTATTATGAAATGGTACACGGCAATCCCATTGGCTATTCTTTGGTTTTGTATTTCTTTTCTAAGATAGGGCTTAGTGTCTTAACTGCCGGAAGGGTATTATCATTATTGGCTACCATTGTTGTCTTTGCCGAGTTGTGTGTCATTGGGAGAAAGTATTTTCATCTGAGCAGACAATACCTGATACTGGCTATATTAACCTCTTTATTTGGGATAGTGACCAGTGGGAATTATATATATGTCGCCTCTGACGATATGTACTATACAGCTTTTTTTATATGGATTGCGGTTTACTTATGGAAGTCTATAGATACTTTTGATTGGAGGAAATTTGCGATTGCCGGAGCGCTTCTTTCTTGTACATTACTTATCAGGCCATTAGCTCTATTTATCTTTCCAGTATGTTTGATGGCTATAATTTATTCCGCATATTTCACGCATCGAAAACTTTCTAAAAAGGCTATTCCAATTCTTGCCTATATCTCGGCATTTGGTCTGTTTTTTATATTGCAACAAGCTCCGTCGCTGGTTAAAAATGGCAGAATTGCTCTAGAGAACAAAATCCCTGATTCAGTGGGTACAAGGGTAAATTGGGTACAAAAAAATGAACTTACCCGTATACTAAAAGAAAGAGGGGAAAAATTGGATGAGGGTCAACTTGCTTCCTGGAAACAGTGCAAACAATATCTTGATATCCATGGAAATAATTCACTTCCCTCAAACGTGGTCGAGAGATTTTTTAGGAAGCCAATTCGAAGCCTAAAATATGCTATTATAGGTTCTTGTAAAATTTTCTATATTTTACTCAGGCACACAGGTTTTGTTTTTTTGTTCCTGGTTTTGTTTTTGATCAGGCCATCTTTTATTTCTGATCGAAAAATAGCTTTTTTTGAGGCGTTTTGTATATCTTATTTAGCTCTCTATGTTTTCAATAACCAGGATCATGTAGAAATAAGGCAGCTTATTATTCCAATAATTTTTATCACATTTTCAGGCGTTAGTCTCCTTCAAACCATGTATAAGGACGGTAATAAATATGCAGGAGTTTTATCATTTGTCCAGCTATGTGCACTCTTATTTATCCTTCTACTTGATCTAGGATTTTATTTTTTGAGAACGGCTGACTGGATATATTATTGTTGAATTTCCAGGAGGAATTTCGTCACTTGTTATAGCCTCTTAAAAGAGTTAGCGGCATAAACCCCTTTGCCTGAACCCAAAAAATATATCTCATCTTTGGAAAGACACCATTGATCAGTAATAAAGCAAAACATTCAGAAAGAGTACTTGCCCAGGCCGCGCCGTTTATTCCATATAAAGGTATTAGCATAAAATTGAGAAGAATATTCAGGATCATGGAAGCAACCGTAGTATAAAGAAGGTATTTCTGATTGCCTGTAAGTGATAAATACGAATTTCTTAAGCCCGCATTGAAAATAAACACAAGCCCGATAAAGTTAATTTTGAGCACGATTGAAGCTGCAGAAAAGGAATGTGGGTAAATGCCAATAATCCAGTTTCCTCCGAAAATAATGACTATGAGCATCATGTACGACATTACAGTGTATATTTCTGTGATCAATAGGTATTGACGTAGAAATAGTTCTGGTCGTTTCTTAAAATTATTAGCCAGGTATGGGTATAATGCTGAATTGAATACCAGGATGATAGCTATAGGTAAATCCGATATTTTACCCGCAGCGGCAAAAATTCCGACCTCTTTTGTATTCAACATATTACCGATCATGATCTGATCTATTCTGTTGTAAACCATAAAAGAAAAAGCTGAAACCAATAATGGCCACGCTTCTTTTAACACAAATGTTATCCTTGTTGGAGTAGCAACCCATTGATTAAGTTTTCGCGGTTCAGTATTCAGGTAAAAGACAAATTGTAAAATACCGTTTACAACAAATTCGCCTACATAAAGCCACCCAAAACTTATCAAAGGGGCTTTAATCCATATCAAATATAGTTTCAAGCTACTCATTAGAACTAATGCGATAATTTTAGATATTGAGGCATTTTTGGATTTTAAGGTTACCCGAAACCATACGTCAAAAATGTCAAAAGGGTAAAACAGGAATGACATTGACAATACCCTGATCATTGTCTTCATTTCCGGATCGAGTGAAGTGCTGAACCATGTAAATCCCCAAATAAATAAAATTGCGAGTAAACTCCCTAGAAATCTGAGTAGTGCCGAAGATCCTAAAATTTCATTCCATTTTTCTTTTTCAAAAAGAATATCGCGAGGCAGCATTGTGTCATACCCAAGGTTGATAATTGGGGCAAAAAGCATGACAAATGATAAAGCATAAGAATAAACCCCCAAAGGCCCGGGTCCGAGATACGCCGCCAGAAGGATGCCCGTAAATGCACCGGCTAGGATTCGAGAGCCTCTTTCTAGCCCCTGCCATGATATATTTGAAAGCAAAAGCCTGTGTCTGCCTTCCTTGCCAAATAATTCGCGTAACTCGTCTTTCAGGGCCAAATGGTGAAATAGTATTTCGGCAAATTTACCAAAGTACAGATACCAATCTTGAAATACTTTCAAATAATCCCGGGCTCAACCTTTAGCTTTGTGATGTTTTTAAATTGATCCATTGAAAATTAATATAGCTGTATTTGCATCAGGGTCTGGAACCAATGCGGAAAATCTTGTGCGTTATTTTAGCGCGAATCCCATTGCAAGTGTGAAGATAATTGTTGCGAATAAACCAGACGCATACGTACTAAAGCGAGCCGAAAAACTTGAGGTTGAAGCATTAATAATAAATAGGCAGGACTGGGAGTCTCCGGTAAACCTTATACAAGAACTTAAAGATAGAAAAATAGATCTCATTGTATTAGCCGGATTTCTTTGGCTTGTACCCGGGCAACTTATTGATGCTTTCCCAAACAGGATCATTAATATACATCCGGCATTATTACCTAAATATGGAGGTAAAGGAATGTATGGTGATAAAGTTCACGAAGAAGTGAAGAAAAACAAGGAAACTGAAACCGGTATTACTATACATTATGTTGATAAACAATATGATACGGGTAGTATTATTTTTCAGGAAAACGTGAAGATCGATCCCGATTTATTTTCCCCACTCGACATTGCAAACCTGGTTCATGAGCTTGAATATGAGTGGTATCCAAAGATTGTGGCGCGGGTGGCCGAGAGGATATTGAAAGAGAAATAGTATTATCTTTGTTATTGCCAAAAGCCTCTATCTTATGACCCGACATGCAAAGGCATTTATTTTTATTGCAATCTTGCTATTTTCGGGTAGTTTCTCTCCATCGTACGCCCAAAAGACCGGCGCTTTCCAACATATTTACGGTGCCAGCGGTAATCAGCAAGAGGCATCTTCTGTTGTAGCCTTGCCAGACAAAGGTTTTATGATCGCGGGCGTGACACAAGTTTCAGCCAATATTGATACACCGGTGATTCATGTGCCTTTTGATAGTATAAGTCTAACCTGCGAAGCCATACACGCGGCTATGAATTCTTATAAAGGCAGTACTTCAGACACGGCGGCAATTACCGCATATCTCAACAGTAATTTCCATATTAACCAAACTGAGGCGGTTTACAAAAAAGCATTCTATCAATGCAAATTACCCGTTGCCGATACTATGTATTTTGATAAGGCCAGGTATGTTGATTATGGCAATAATGCCCAGTACAAAGTAGGAACAGGCAATTTTACATTAGAAGCCTGGGTAAACAGCGTCCAAAACAATACATTGCAGACTATTCTTGCAAACCAGGATATGCTGTCAGTTTTTCCTTATTATGTTTTCACGGGAATCAATCTTTGCCTGTACAATAATGATTTATACCTTATATTGAGCGATGCCAGTACGCCGCCAATAGGCTATATATCAAATGGGATATCGGCATATACCACAATGCCATCCCCACAAATTAACGCCTGGCACCATGTGGTAGTGGAACGGACTGGCATGGGTAAAAGCTGGACCGACATAAAAATATGGATAGACGGTATATCTAAAACAGTTCAAGAAGATTTAAATGCCAGTCGGGGCAATGGAAATGGGACCCTTACCTTCGCCAATATTGACAGCGTAGCTGTTCTTAACATGAAAGTGGGTAGCAGGATTGGGTCTTTTGAACCGGATTGTTTTGAAGGAAGTATACGTGAAGTCCGCATGTACAAGCGACTGCTTAGCCAAAGCGAAATAACACGTAACTATAATAACGGTTGTGTTACCATTCCTTCTGACACAACAAGTTTAGTATTATGGGCACCACTAAACGATGGAATCGGATACTCTTGTGTCGATAAATCCCATTATCATGCCATAGGGACTGTCCGAGATTCGGGTTCTAGGTTCTGGGGTTCTTCTTCTCCTTATTGCTATCCGAATACAACAGTGATCAGTGCGCCCGTTGATAGTATCTATCTTACCTGCGAAGCCATCCACACAGCCATGACTTCATATATCGGCAGCACTTCTGACACGGCGGCGATTACGACATATCTCAATAGTAATTTCCATATTAATCAAACTGAGTCGGCTTACAAAAAGGCATTCTATAAATGCAGATTAACAACGGTCGATACGATGTATTTTGACGGAAAGCGGTACGTTGACTATGGGGATAATTCCCAATATCATGTTGGTAAAGGTAACTTTACTATAGAGGCCTGGGTTAATCCTACTTTGGGTTCTGCTACCGAAACAATTCTCGCAAACCAGGTTTATTCCTTTCCCGGATACAATAAATTTGTTGGCTTTCAGTTTCTTGTGAACGGTAATAACTTATTCCTAAGTATTTCGGATGGGGGTACTCCACCTGCGGGGTACATTACAGAAGCGATGGGAAGCTACGTGGCTTCGCCAACTCTTTCCCTCAATACATGGCACCATGTGGTCGTAGAACGAACGGGAACCGGCAAAATCTATACTGATATAAAAATGTGGATAGACGGTGTGCAATATACTGTAACAGCTTCGATTTGTTCGTATTGTGGTAATGGAACCCTTAAGTCTGCCAATATTGACAGTGCTGGGGTTGTTAGTATGAAAGTGGGTAGCGCACTTGGAACTTTTTCACCTGACAATTTAGAAGGAAGTATAAAGCAGGTCCGGATGTATAAACGGGTCTTAAGCAATAGTGAAATTGTCAGCAATTACAATAGCGGTTGTGTTTCTGAACCCTTGGATACAACTGGTCTTGTGCTTTGGGCTCCTCTCAATGATGGTAGCGGATATTTCTGTGTTGATGAATCCCATTATCATGCCACAGGAACTGTCCGGGACTCTGGTTCCGGATTCTGGGGTTCTCCATCTTCAGCCGGTGCTTATTGTTATTCAACTATACCGGTGATTCGTGCGCGTATTGACAGTATAAATCTAACCTGCGATGCCCTTCACACGGCCATGAGTTCCTATAATGGCAACATTTCTGATACAGCGGCAATTACTGCATATCTCAATTACAATTTCCATATTGGCCAAACTGAGGCGGTTTATAAAAAGGCATTCTATCAATGCAAAATAAGTACCGGCACTGTTGAGAAAATCCTGATCGAAAGGACTGACAGCCTGGGAAGACAGATATGGTCAAAAACGTATGAAGGAACAGGAGTTGGAAATAATTCTATTGGCTTGCCAGGTCAAAATTATTTGTACACTGGCGTGGATATGGTTTTGAGCCCTGAAGGGAATGTTGTTGTCTGCTCCAATACATCTGGCTCACAAGCCGTCTATCTATTTAAAATAAACCAGACGGGAAGCGTCATATGGTCGAAAATATTTCAGGGTAGCAATAATACCGCTTCAACCCTGGGGTTATATATTATCAATGCTACTGGAGGTGGATATTTGCTGACAGGGGCATCAACAGCAATTTCCACTCATGGCGAAGCGCTGGTCATTAAAACCGACACTTCGGGCAATGTTTTATGGTCTAATGTCTATTACCGTGCAGGTTTTCAGGGGGCTGGCATCCGGATAACCCCTTCACGCGACGGTGGCTACTTGATTGGCGGGGTTTCGATGGACAATAGTGTAAGTACAGTTTTTTCTTATCCCGGCAAGTATCTTATCATAAAAATTGACAAAAACGGTAAATTGCTTTGGTCAAAAGTTTACAGTGCTTTTATCTCATCTTCAATAGAGTATGAATCTGCAAATTCTATTATGGAATTACCAGACAAGAGTATTTATATATGTGGTTTCGGTAAAGTCAATAGCAATTCATTAGGTGCTACCTTAATGAAAATGGACAGCGCTGGAAATTTGCTCTGGTCTAAGATCTATAACAGTCCAAATGTTAATAATCTTTCTTTCAGAACAGGGCTTTATGATAGTGTCAAAAAAAACTTAAATATCAGCTGTGAATTCGACGGGACATCAATAGGAGCATCTTATAGTGGGGTGATAAGGTTAGATACGTCTGGTAAAATTATTTTTGGTAAAGCGTTTGTCCCATCATCGCTATCCGAAATTATTTATCGTGCCGCTGGTCATGATTTTTTACACCTCTATACTGGTGATTTTGTCTTGATTCAATCAGACTACCTAAGTCCTGCTAAGGGGTTTAATTATTATTTAGTAAAAATGGACAGCGGCGCCAATTCTAATTGTAATACCTCTGTGTTTTCTATATCTTCATCTGCCTATCCATTAAATTATTTATACGACTATGCAGGTACGATTATAACCCATAAAGTAGGCAGCGGGTGTATGGTGGAAACTATTGCCGTGCAGGATTCTGCATTTTGCACATCCCTTACCGCCAATTTCGGATGGGAATATGTTTGCCTCGGCCAAAAAACACAGTTTCTGGATTCATCATTTTATCAGCCAACATTCTGGAAATGGGATTTCGGTGATGGCACAACAAGTACCTTGCAAAACCCTGTGCACCAGTATTCTAAAAATGGCCCATATGTAGTAAAACTTGTAACAGGAAATGGGGCAAATATGGATTCCATAATAAGAACCGTGAATATACTCCAGTCCCCGTCCTCATTTAGTCTTGATTCGGTTATCTGTCTGGGTGATTCCATACTGTTAAACGCCAAAAACCCGGGCGCTACCTACTTGTGGAACAATGGCGATACAGTATTGAGGAAAACAGTTCCTCCAGGATCTTATTGGGTAAAGGTTTCGCTGGGAGCTTGTTCTGTAACGGATAGCATACGGGTTATCGCCCTTAATGCCATAAAAATAAATCTTGGCAAGGATACTACGATATGCGAAGGTGATACTCTCTTATTGAAAGCCGGATATGTTGGCACTAAATGGTCAAACGGGGAAACAGGCTCCGCAATCAAGGTAAGCAAGTCCGGCAAATATTGGGCGGTCTTAAAAGGGAGTAATTGCGAGGTTTCAGATACTATAAAGGTCACTGTTAATGTTCCTCTTATTGCAAACCTAGGCGGCAATAGGAGCATTTGTGACACTATTTTCATTCTAAACCCAGGACAAAATACTGCGGCGGTCTATACATGGTCAAACAAAGACACTGGTAAAAGCATAACTGTCAATACCTCCGGCAGGTATTGGGTAACGATAAGTAAGAACGGTTGCGTTGCTTCAGATACGGCAGTAATTACGCTTCTCAAACCAGAAATATTCGGAGCCAATAACTTATATGATACTGTCTTTTGCAGCGATGACAGTATATTGACTCTTGATGCGGGGCCTGCATACAAATATCTTTGGGTGCCTGGAGGAAATACCACAAGGCAAATAAGCATTACACAGTCTGGTACTTACACTGTTCAGATTACAGGGATTGACGGCTGCATGGCAAGCAAGACTATAACCATTACAGACGATTGCAGTACGCCCGGTTTTTATGTTCCTAATGCTTTCAGCCCTGATAGTAATGGACATAATGAAGTATTCAAGGCTTATGGCGTTCATATCGCTTCTTTTTCGATGAGTATATACAATCGTTGGGGGGAAAAGCTATTTTCATGTAATGACATAAATACCGGATGGGATGGAAAATTCAAGGGCGATTATTGTTTAAACGGCATGTATGTGTATGATATCAATTATTCCACAATTGAATCGCCAGACAGTATTATCAAAATAAAAGGGACAGTTTATTTGATGCGGTAGCCTTCAGTTTTGACAACTTTTCAAAACTTGATTTCAATCATAAATTTCCCAAATTCAATCCACCAATTATTCCTACCTTTGCAGGAATTATAGCCTCGAGTGACGACGACCCAAGTAAAAATCAAATCTGCGCTTATTTCTGTTTACCATAAAACCGGTCTCGACCGGATTGTGGAAGAACTACATGCCAAAGGGGTGGTTATTTATTCAACAGGCGGTACGTATTCTTTCCTTGAAGAAAAAGGAATTCCGGCAGAGAAAATAGAAGATCTTACCGGCTACCCCAGTATCCTGGGGGGACGAGTTAAAACGCTGCACCCTAAAGTATTTGGTGGGATACTTGGCAGAACTGGTTTGGACACTGACATCGCTGAAATGCAACATCATCAGATACCATCATTTGATCTTGTGATTGTTGATCTGTATCCATTTGAAGATACACTAAAGTCAGGTGCCAATGCCGAAGATATTATTGAAAAAATCGATATTGGTGGCATATCCCTGATCAGGGCTGCTGCCAAAAATTTTGAGCATGTTCTGGTCATTCCTTCTCAAAATCAATACCAGGTTCTTGAAGATGTTATTATTAATCAAAATGGCTCATCATCAATAGAACTTCGAAAGAAAATGGCTGCTGCAAGTTTTTCCATTAGCAGCAAATATGATTCTTTAATTGGTAATTACTTATCGGAAGGGCAATATGTCAATCCATTAAGATATGGTGAAAACCCGCACCAGAAAGCGGAATTTCTAGGAAACTTGGATGAAGCATTTGAAAAGATCCAGGGAAAAGAATTATCCTTCAATAATTTAGTGGATATAGATGCAGCCCTGGAGCTTGTAAAAGAATTTGAAACACCAGCGTTTTGCATTATAAAGCACACCAACCCATGCGGGGTGGCTACATCACAGGATGTTCTGGATGCATGGATGAAAGCCCTGGCAGGAGACCCAGTTTCAGCCTTCGGAGGAATTCTGTCATGCAATCGACCTATCGACAGCCTGACAGCACTGGAAATAGACAAAATATTTTTTGAAGTTATTATAGCCCCTGATTTTTCAGAAGAAGCTATTGCCATACTTACACGGAAGAAAAACAGGAATATTTTAAAACTGAAACCTTTTTCAAGTCCTGCAAGACTTGAAAAGACCATACTTAACGGAACACTTGTGCAAGATCGGGATGCACATACAGAATCAGAGGAAGATTTGAAATTTGTAACTGATTCTAAACCAAGTGAAAAACAGGTAACCGACATGCTTTTCGCAAATAAAATTGTGAAGCATGCTAAGTCCAATACGATTGTTCTTGCAAAAAATAGTCAGCTTATCGGAATAGGGGTTGGACAAACTTCTAGAATTGATGCATTGAAACAGGCCATTGATAAAGCAAAACAGTTTAACTTTGAAACAAAAGGAGCTGTTATGGCTTCTGATGCTTTTTTCCCATTCCCTGATTGTGTGCAAACGGCATACGAGGCAGGGATTGAATCCGTGATTCAACCGGGAGGTTCTGTAAGGGACCAGGAAAGTATAGATTATTGCAATGCCCATTCCATGCCGATGGTCATTACAGGTTACAGGCATTTTAAACATTAGATTAGCGAAAGAGAAATGGGATTATTCGATTTTTTTTCACAGGATTTGGCAATAGACCTTGGTACAGCCAATACCCTGATCATATACAGAGACCAGGTGGTTGTAAATGAGCCTTCTATCATTGCCATTAATCGTAAAACCGGACAGGTAAAGGCGATAGGGTCTCAAGCCCAACAGATGCATGGCAAAACCCATGAAGATATCAAAACGATCCGTCCATTAAAAGATGGCGTTATTGCAGATTTTACGGCTGCTGAGTTAATGCTGAGAGGCATGATCTCCATGATCAACAATGGGAAGAGAATGTTTTCTCCTCACTTGAGAATGGTTATCTGCATTCCATCAGGTATTACCGAAGTGGAGAAACGAGCTGTAAAAGAGTCTGCTGACAGAAGTGGGAGCAAAGAAACATATTTGATTGCAGAACCAATGGCTGCTGCTATAGGAATCGGGATCGATGTTGAGGAACCGATGGGAAACATGGTGATAGACATAGGCGGTGGTACTACAGAAATTGCAGTAATTGCGTTGGCAGGTATTGTTTGCGACCAGAGTATCCGTATTGCAGGTGATGAGTTCACGAATGATATAAGCGAATATATGCGCCGCGAGCACAACATACTCATTGGTGAAAGGTCTGCAGAAAGAATCAAAATTGAAGTAGGGGCTGCCTTGCCTGAACTTGAGAATCCGCCTGCAGATTATAGTGTGCATGGACGGGACTTAATGACGGGTATCCCAAAACAGATAACAGTTACTTATTCTGAAATTGCAAATGCGCTGGATAAATCCATTAATAAGATAGAAGAGGCTATCCTGAAAGCACTCGAGCTTACGCCACCTGAACTTTCTGCCGATATTTATCAAACGGGTTTGTACTTAACCGGTGGGGGCGCCTTACTCAGGGGGCTTGATAAGAGAATTTCAATGAAAACGAAATTACCGGTTTATATTGCAGAAGACCCTTTGAAAGCTGTTGTTCGGGGAACGGGCATTGTGCTCAAAAACCTGTCGAGGTACAAGCATATATTAACTTAAGTAATTGAAAATTAAAAAATTAAAAGATTAAAAATTAGTGCAATGCATTATTGAATATTGCGACAATTTTAGTTTTTTTTCATTCTGCGAGCGATTCCTGATCTTTCGATTTTTCAATTTTCCAATCTTTTAATTTTTAATGGGAAACATTTTTGCCTTCCTGCTAAGGCATCACAAGTTTTTTGTATTTATCATCCTTGAAGGGATATGCTTTAGCCTTGTTGTTAATTACAACCGGGATCAGGGTTCAGCCTTTTCACAATTTTCGAGCGAAGTAAGCGGTTCAGTTTATAAGTCATTCGCCGGCATGAAATATTATTTTCATCTTAGGGAAACCAATGACAGCCTGATGGCGGAAAATGCGAGGCTTAGGGCAAAAATGAACAATGCTTTATATTTTGATACAGCTAAAACCAGGAGCATCAACGATACCATTTTTAAACAGAGATATACTTTTATCCCATGTGATGTGGTTAACAATTCTGTGACTAGTATGAATAATTATCTCACGCTGGGTTCAGGGAAAAAAATGGGAGTAGGGAAGCATCTTGGTGTGGTTTCCACTGCAGGAATTGTTGGTATTACCAGGGATGTGTCAGAGCATTTCAGTTCTGTTTTGTCTGTGCTTCACAAAGATTTTACGGTGAGTGCAGAAATAAGGGAGAACAAACAAATTGGTACCGTAACCTGGGACGGACGCAATCCAAACATCGTGGTGATGAAGGACATTCCACTTAATGTGAGATTGAAAACCGGAATGCACGTTGTGACCAGCCCTTTTTCAGATCTTTTTCCCGCCGGTACCCCGGTAGGATATGTGGTGAAATTCGAAGCGAATCATAATGATGCCAATTATACGGTTTATGTCTGGTTGTGTTCCGATATAAGAAATCTGAGAAAAGTATATGTGGTGAATAACCTGATGCGTGATGAGAAACAAAAAATAGAACCAGGAGCAGAGTCTAAATGATAACCTTCATTAAATATTTCCTTTTATTCCTGGTCATCCTGGTGTTGCAGGTGTTTGTTTTGGACCAGGCGCCACAGATTATTCCTTATGCCCGGCCGGTTTTATTTTTTGCTTTTATCATAGCACTGCCTGAAATGTATGATCTCTGGCTTATGGGGATTGCTTTTACAGGAGGCTTGCTACTTGATATTCTTTACGGCACCCCTGGCATCAATGCTGCTGCTTGTGTTTTATTGGCTTATCTGAAAGTTCCCCTTATCAGGTTGATCAAAAAAGACGAAGAAGAAAATTCAGTTCCAAGCGGTCATATTACTTACCTTGGGTTCACCAGGTATCTTATTTATATACTTGTAGTATCCCTGCTATTTCACTTTGTTACAGGTTTCTTATCAGTATTTACCTTCGCACAAGCAGGGCAAACTATTCTTCGTGCAATTGTGAATACAATTGTCTCCGTAATTTTGATATATATTTTTGAAATCATATTTTTCTATCGCAGGTCGGCAAAAATATGAATGGGAATGAAAACAGAAACCGTATTGTAAAAGGAATATTCATCCTGGTAGGGATAGTCTTTCTCGCCCGGCTTTTTTATATTCAACTGTTAGACAAGGATTACCAGCAATTTGCCGCTGATAATTCGTTGCGAAAAGAGACCATTTATCCGCCCCGGGGACTGATCTATGACAGGAAAGGCAACCTTTTGGTAGGCAATGAAACCATTAATGACGTAATGGTAGTTCCGTCTAAAGTTAAACAACTAGACACCAATGAAATATGCAGGCTTCTGGAAATTGACAAATCAGATTTTGAAGAAGAGTTTGATAAAGCCGAAAGGTTCTCGCCATACCGGGCCAGCCCGATTGTAAGAAGTATAACAACTGCACAGTGCGGACGTTTTGAAGAACGTTTATTTGAATTCAACGGCTTCTTTATACAGGCCAGGACAATGAGATATTATCCATTAGGTGTGGCAGCCCATGCTATCGGGTACCTAGGTGAAGCCACTGAAAATGATATAGATACCAGCTCTTATTACAAAATGGGTGATTATATTGGTATGAGCGGGCTGGAAAAATCTTATGAGACATATCTGAGAGGTAAAAAGGGAACCAGGTTTGTGCTGGTTGATGCCCTGAACCGTGAACAAGGCAGGTATATGAATGGTCGGGATGACATACCAACAGAAGGAGGTGCCGAACTGCATACCGGTCTCGACCTGAAGCTTCAGCAATATGGTGAAAAGCTACTCAAGGGCAAAAAAGGAAGTATCGTTGCAATTGATCCTGCTACAGGTGAAATACTCGCCATGATATCAATGCCTGATTATGACCCCAATTCCCTTTTAGGGAGAGACAGGGCCCACAATTATGGTAAGCTTGTTCTTGATCAGGAAAAACCATTGTTCAACCGTGCCATTTCAGCCAGGTATCCTCCGGGATCAACATTAAAAACTGTAGAAGCCCTTTTGGCATTGCAACAGCATGTTATCAGCAAAACAACTACTTTTACTTGCAACGGTGGCTATCATCTTTCAGCTGCCCATACCATTCATTGTCTTGAATCAGGCACATTTACGGCAAACCAGGCGATTGTACTATCATGCAATACCTATTATTGCAATGTGTTCCGTGACATGGTAGACCAGCGGCGTTTCAACGGGGCTGCACAAGGATTAGATAACTGGGCAGCAGGACTCAATAGTTTTGGTTTGGGAACAAAACTGGGCATTGATATTCCTAATGAGAACAAGGGGTTGGTTCCGACTTCCAAATTTTACAACCATTATTATGGCAAGTACTGGAAGTCCTCTAACGTCATTTCACTTGGTATTGGCCAGGCCGAGATCAGTCTCACCCCGCTGCAACTCGTAAACCAGGCTGCTATTATTGCCAACAGAGGCTTTTACATTACCCCGCATTTTGTAAAAAGCATTTCAACCAAAGATAAAACGGTTGAGCTTAAATGGCCCAAGAAATATATTAACGTTGATTCAACTTACTTCAATTACGTTGTTGATGCTATGGCGAATGTTGTAGATCATGGTACGGCGTACCTGAGCAAAGTAAAGGGTATAGAAATATGTGGCAAGACAGGAACAGCAGAGAATCCACACGGTAGCGATCATGCCATTTTCATTGGATTTGCACCCAAAGACCATCCTAGAATTGCTGTTGTGGCAATTGTTGAAAATGCCGGTTTTGGAGCCACCTGGGCTGCTCCGATTGCGACGCTCATGATGGAAAAGTATATAAATGATTCAACTGCCCGGCCATTGTGGGAGAAATGGATCCTTGATGCCAGTTATCTTCATAAGAGCCCGGCGCTTGATAGCACAAGTCTGAAATATAAAGGAGTAGATGAGTAGTCTTGCACAAAATAGACCCAAAAGTTACCTCCTTGAACGGGTGGATTTTATTGCTGTGGCAATTGTGTTTTTGCTTATGGTGGTCGGATGGATAAATATCTATTCTTCTGAATATACCGATGACCAGAAAAAGATTCTTGATTTCAGCCTGAGTAATGGTAAGCAGATCATAAATATAGGAATAGCCCTGGTGTTTGCGCTCATAATTTTGTTGCTGAATGGCAGGCTTTTCGATACCATTTCTTACCTGATTTATGGAGTCGCCATTGTCCTCTTATTATATACACTTGTGAGTGGTAAGGTAGTACATGCTGCGAAGGGCTGGATACAGATTGGGAGTTTTCAGTTCCAGGCCGTTGAGGTTGCCAAACTTGGTGCAGCTATGGCACTTGCAAAATTGATAAGTACACATGGCACTGATATCCGTAAGGTAAAAGACAGGATGATTGCATTTGGTATCATTCTACTCCCGATGCTTATTGTATTGCTTCAAAACGACACGGGATCAGCGATTGTGTTTTTTGCATTCGTCCTGGTTTTGTATCGGGAAGGTTTAAGTCCGTTGTATCTTATTATTCCTATACTCATAGCAATCATATCATTATCTGTTTTAATGACCAGCGTAATTGCTGTTTTGGAAGTTTTAGGAGGGCTGGGTCTTATTGGCTTTCTAGTTCTCAGACGATCCAAAAGATTACTTACTTTTTTGGCCATATTTGTGGTTTCAGCAGGGGTACTTACGATGGGTGTGAGCTTCGGTTTTAATCACGTTTTTAAAGATTACCAGAGAGAGCGGATCAATATCCTTATTGGAAAAACGACTGACCAGCAGGGAGCAGGGTATAATGTGCACCAATCCCTGATCGCGATAGGTTCGGGGGGGCTTACAGGAAAAGGATTTTTAAAGGGGACCCAAACCAAATACCGCTTTGTTCCAAAGCAAAGTACCGATTTTATTTTTTGCACAGTGGGGGAGGAGTATGGTTTTCTGGGGAGCGCTGCGATTGTTTTATTATATATAACATTGTTGTACAGGATAATAGTGATCTCAGAACGGCAAAAATTTACATTTAACAGGGTTTATGGTTATGGGGTTGCATCCGTATTGTTTTTCCATTTTGCAATCAATATTGGAATGGCTTTAGGACTCTTCCCCGTGGTTGGTATTCCATTACCATTTGTAAGTTACGGAGGTTCATCCATGCTCAGTTTTACTGCCATGATGTTTATTTTGTTAAAGTTGGATGCTACCAATAGTGAGTATTAACAGAATTCAGTCATCAGTTAACAGTCATCAGTAACGAGCTGTCTCGTCTTCTATTTTAGATTATCCAGGTTTGTAGAAGGCCTAAAGTTGCCAACTTTTTGAAAATTGCCAACTTATTTCTCACTATTTTCGCTTCAAAATTATCCCATGAAAATACTAGTCATAGCAGATGAACCGCAGCAGTCCGAGCTACTTAAAAAACTTGGTCAGGAGCATAAAATAGATGTTCATAATGAAGAGAGTTTTTATAGTCTGGAAAACTATGACGGATACGATGCCATTTTTGATCTGAATATAGATTCTCATACCGAAGAATTGCAGGAATATGCTAATCTCAGAAACGCGGTAGTGATAGTCTCGGGTGTTAAATCTTCTTTAGCTGAATTGGTTTATATGGAAGAATTTGAAGAAGATATAACTCTTGTTGGCCTCAATGACCTTCCCGGATTTATAAACCGTGAGAAAGCCGAGATTAGTTTACTCAATGAGGGTGACATCATAAAGGTTATTGCATTTTTTAAATCCCTTAACTGGCCGGCCATCATTGTGAAAGACAGGGTGGGAATGGTAACACCCCGTATAGTATTAATGATCATCAACGAAGCCAGCTATACATTGCAGGAAGGAACCGCGAATATTGAAGACATTGACTCCAGCATGAAATTAGGTACTAATTATCCTTTTGGACCATTTGAATGGAGCGATAAAATCGGTATCGGTAATGTATATGAGACCCTGGAGGCGATATACCATGATACGCATGATGAGCGCTACAAGGTATGTCCATTGTTGAAGACCAAATATCTCAAAAACGAAATGTGGTACTAGTCAGTTAACAGTCATCAGTCAACAGTCATCAGTAAAGATAGTTTCCTTCGCTACAAAAACTTTCGATAAACAAGTTCTGTAAACTCTTCTACCAGAGGGTTATTGTCATCCCAGCCGTAGCGTTTAGCGACATCACTTTGTAGGTAAAATTTTGCTTCCGAAAAATTGGTGCAGTTGTTCAGGAAAGCCAGTGCTTTTTTAAACTCCTTATCATCACCACCGAAGAGCGCATTTGTGAATGCAATTTTTTGATTGAGTGCTATTGCTGATTTAAGGTCGCTTATAGGTCCCAATTTCATTTTATCGGCCAGTGTTTTCTTTACATCGTTCTGGGCGAATTTTTCATTGAGTGATTCCGGTGCTTTGGCACTACTTTGAAGTTTTTCATTCAGGGTTTGCTCAGAAGTTGAGGTTTTTGCTGACTTTGCGACTGGCTCAGGGTTCGAGATTTTGGCAGTTTCTATCGCTATCTCTTGTTCTTCTTCTTTTTCCTCTACTATTTTAGCAAAATCTTCAAGTTCACCTTTTGGAGCAGGGATCGGATTATCTCGTTTCTGCAGTGCGGCATTTTTTTCCGCTTCTGCTTCAAGTCTTTTTAACCGCTCTTTTCTTTGAGCAGCATCGTTATTTGTCCTTTTCAATTCAGTTTCGTAGGAGCTTGCAATGATCGGTTTGGGTTCCTCTGGAATCGGAACTTCTCTTTTTGGCATTATGACATTTTCCTCAATCACCTGCTTTTGAATTGGTACAACCTCATGCTTTGCCGCAACTGTCACAGGCTCTGAAGCATACATGCCTGATTGGTAATTCTGCAAATGCCTGTAGAGATTAATCACCTGCTGATTGAGAAGGGCTAGTTCGAGATCAACTGTATCATTATTAGAAGCTGAAAGCCTGATTCGGGTTCCTTCAATTTCCTTGAGGTTGTAAATAATATTCTTAAGCGCTTCTTTTTTATCCATCTGATTAATTTTGTTTCAAAAATAGAATTTATTGCCTGCTTTTCGCATGGCTTTGTCGAACTTGTGCCCTTAATTTTTTTATGGCTAACGAAACCGGAATCGAAACTATTGTAAAAGCGGGCAGCATCGAAGTGATTTGTGGGCCCATGTTTTCGGGAAAAACCGAAGAGTTACTACGGAGACTAAGAAGAGCCAGGTTTGCAAATCAGCCTATGGCGATATTTAAACCCGTGGTTGATAACCGCTATAGTGAGCTGAATATTGTTTCGCATGATGCTAATTTCTATCCTTCCCTCCTGATATCCAAAGCCTCCGATATGCTAAAAAACAGGGGAGATGCGAAGGTTGTCGCCTTTGATGAAGCCCAGTTTTTTGATGAATCCGTTATAGAAGTTGCTGAAAAGCTGGCGCTTGAGGGAGTTCGTGTGATAGCATCAGGCCTGGATATGGATTCACAGGGAAAACCTTTCGGACCCATGCCGGCTTTGATGGCAATCGCTGACAATGTTTTAAAGCTCAATGCCATATGCGCTGTTTGCGGTGCAGAAGCGATCCACTCTTTTCGAAAAGCGGCACATACCAATACCATTATGGTAGGAGCAAAGGAGCTATATGAACCGCGCTGCCGCAGATGTTTTTTTGAAGTAAAATAGGAGCAAAAATCACCTAAAAAGAATAGAATCGGAACTAAACCCAAAAATAGATGTTTAAACATGTATTATATTAATCTATTAAAAACCAGTTAATGAAACAGACAATATTTAAAGCAGATTCCAGAGGCATTGCTGATCACGGTTGGCTGAACTCCAAATTTAGTTTCAGTTTTGCAGGCTATCACGACCCATCGAGGGTTCATTTCGGATTGCTAAGGGTTTTGAATGATGATACCATCGCAAAAGGTACAGGATTCGGGGCGCATCCGCATGATAATATGGAAATTATAACTGTAGTTCTTAAAGGTGAAGTGCTACACAAGGATAATACCGGCACAGATGCAAGTATCAAAGCAGGTGAGGTGCAGATCATGTCAGCCGGAACAGGAATTGTGCATTCAGAGCATGCTTCAAATGATGGTGAATTGCAATTGCTCCAGATTTGGATATTCCCGAAAGAAAGAAATATCAAGCCTCGGTATGATCAAAAAGTATTTGACGAAGCCAGCAAACAGGGCAGGTTTCAAACACTTGTTGCTCCGGAGAAGTCAGATGACACGTTATGGATCAACCAGGATGCCTGGCTTTCTATTGGCAGGTTCGATAAAGATACTCAAGTAAATTACAAAGTAAACAGAAATGGAAACGGGGTCTTTGCTTTTGTGATTGAAGGCGGTATGACTATTGGTGAAGAGAAGTTTGGCAAACGGGACGCCATTGGGCTTTGGGATACGGATCAAATTGATTTTCAAATAAATGCGGGATCTGAGATTCTTCTTATTGACGTACCGATGATGTAGTTATTGTTTAGTTTGGCTGATAGCCTTATATTTGGACTGCCAAAATATAATATCATGAAAATAATGAAGAAAATCATTTTTGCAATTATTTTGCTCAATCTTTCTGCATCTTCTGTATTTGCTCAAAAAAATACGCATTCAAAAGCAAAGGATGAAGTGCCAAAAAAGCCTGTCAAAGAGATCCATTGGATAGATGGTAAAGAGCCTGATTTTGAGGATTCTGTGAAGAAATACAAAAAACCGGCATTCGTTTATGTTTATATTGATGGTTGGGAAGATGTGGCAAGGTTTAATCAGAATGTGCTGGCTGATAGCAATATCATAAACTTTGTCGACAGCAATTTTATGGCCTATAAAGTAAACATGGAGTTTGATATGCATAATGCCATGAAGTTCGCAATAGATGGCGTGCCGGATGTTATTCTTTTCGATAAGAATGCGGCACCAATGGCCATATTGAAAGGATACCAGGACCCTAAGGAATTCAGAAAATTTCTAAAGCAAAGGTTGAAATAGTATATTCTTTGCAGGCTTTCAATGTGGATAAGTGGATAATATTATATTGTCTATTTAGTACATTATGAATTGTTTTGCATACAATTGTGGCTTAATTTAAAATCATGAATTTTAAACTGCCACAACTATTCGTTATGTTTTTTGTATGTTGTGCCGCAGCTGTTTACCCAACTTCACTGAGCGCTCAAAACCTTGACGATGATGCCGTAATCAGGGATACCACCAGCGCTTTTTACAAGCAATTATCAGGTATTATCAAACAAATTGACACCCACTTCGATAAAGCAAAAGACAAACTGGTTGATACCACAGGTCAAAAAACCTGGAGTTGTAAAGAGAGTTATCAATTAAATGGCGCACGGAGTTGTGCAGTGATGCAAAAAGGGTTCAATACGATTTATGTGGCCTTCTTTTTGTCCAGGGAATCAAAGGATGGCTTGGAGGCGAGCTATCATAATCTTTGTCACCAGCTCAAGGATTGTATGGGAGCGAATTATGACTATAAAGAAAAGAAAGCCAGTGCAGCAGATATGCTTCTGGGAAGAAATAACTATGCATGTGAAATGACACCCAATCACGATTCTTCACCTGATCAGGCAGATATGCTGGTAACCATCGAAAAAGACTCACAAACAGGAAATTATGATCTTGTTTTGGAGATACAGAAATACACAGGATACTACTAATTACGGATTAGGAATTTTCAAATTCGTCAATATCATTCGTTGTTATTTTCTTGCTATTCATTCATTTTGCAATTAACGGAAGGATTTTTGTCTGACTTATAATCCATGTTGATTGTAACAAATTTTTTCTAATATTGACCCATGGTTTTCACCTATTTTGAAAGGTACGATCTTTTTCTTTTATTCCCCTCGCTGATATGCCTTGTATTAAGTATTGTTTTATATGCCTATAAAAGAGATGGCAAATTATGGCCTGCTACATTGTTTTTGGCTCTTGCCTCGCTTGGTTTAAGGGTATTTATGGCACATCTTGACCCATTTTTATGGGACTGGGATGAGCGCTATCATGCGCTTGTTGCTAAAAATTTCCTTGCTCACCCCTTAATTCCAACGCTATATGAGCATCCGGTACTGGATTATAATTATGCTGAATGGTA
>Ga0206979_1036_pt1 | contig 23928 bp, 23 predicted proteins | sample Alteio_BWMinCont_19_FD_153463 | JGI IMG/M metagenome (GOLD analysis project Ga0206979, IMG submission 153463) | Enriched cells from forest soil in Barre Woods Harvard Forest LTER site, Petersham, Massachusetts, United States -... | ecosystem: Environmental > Terrestrial > Soil > Temperate forest >... | reverse complement strand
CATCATCCTCAATCTCCATTAGTCCAACCTGGCAGATTCAAACCAAAACTTCAGGAGATTATGACTGGGGCCAGCAAAAGCCAAGTTTGAGTATCGGTCCGGTAAATATTCCATTGTCTTCTGTCATTGATCTGGCTCTTAAGCCACAGATGGACAAGATATTTGCACGTTTTGACCAGGAAATTCAAAATAGAGTCACTATTAAAGATTATGTTCAGAAAGCCTGGGTTGCTGCACAACAACCATTTCTGATTGACAAGACATACAATACCTGGCTTATAATAAATCCGACAGGCTTAAGCGCGACTGCGTTGCAAGCCAAGGCCGGGCAGATAAGTATGAATATTGGTATTAAATGTTTTATTTCGACTGTAAGCGGCGATGTGCCTCATCCTATCGTGAATAATACTTTGCCCAACCTTGATGCTTATAGCAGTCCTGACAATGGTTTTAGCGTGGCTCTAAACGGGGAAATCAGTTATGCTTTTGCTTCACAATTGCTAAGGTCCCAGGTGCAAGGGCAAACCTATCAACTGGACGATAATAAATATTCAATGAAGGTAGATAGCATTTCACTTTCAGGTAATGCTGATTATATATTGATCAGGCTCGATCTTGAGGGAAAACAATTGACCGGCAATCAGAAAATAATTAAAGGAACTGTATACATGCAGGGCGTTCCATATTATGATCCCCAGGACATGTCCATAAAAGTTAAGGATCTTGATTATAATGTAAAAACCAAAAACGTTCTCATTAAGTCGGCTGGATGGCTGCTTAAAGCAGGACTCCAAAACGAAATTAAAAAGCACCTTGTTTTCTCATTAAAAGATAAACTTGAAGACACAAAGCAGGCGCTGCAAAAAAGCATCAGCAATAATACCCGGATCAATGAGAATGCCTATTTCAAAGGAACAATTAATTCAATTGATCCTCAGGCCATTTATCTTACGCCATTTTCTATGGTGGCTACCGTGAACGCAAAAGGATCTATTACTATTGTAGTGGATAAATTATAATCGTTAAGATAGATTTACACTGCTTCAGACACAGGAATATCCTCGTTACGGATTTTTATAATCCACAGGTATATACTCAATAAGAACGCTCCGATGCCAGGCAAAAGGAATGCCAGAGCAGGTCCATAATGATCCCAAAGCAGGCCTCCTCCAACACTTGCAATCAATGTACATATGCTCGATATTGATGTGTAAAATCCTAATGCAGTCGCAGTTTGTTTCTTTTCGCTGAGATTTGTGATCCACGCCCTTGCAATACCGTCGTTGGTGGAAGCGAACATGCCGTATAGGAAAAATAACACACCGAACATCCACATGGAATGTGTGAATGGGAATGCCGTATAAACAATCGCATAAAGAAAACATCCAAATATAAAAGTTCCTTTCAATCCGAATTTATCACCGATATAACCCGCAGGGTAAGAAAGTGCTGCGAAGATGATGTTGTAAAAAACATAAACAAGGATAAGTTGTACATCACTAAGTCCCTGGTGTTTCATCATCAGCAATAAAAATGTATCTGAGCTATTAATCAATGCAAAAAACAAAAGTGCCGGAACAAGTTTTTTATAAGACTTAGAGGCTGATCCCCAATAATTCAGAAATCCAAAAAATCCTTTTTTCTCCTTGATAATCTCCTTATTTACCAAAGGTTTTTGAGGTTCCTTGATCAGAAATGTCAGTAACGTGCTGACTAATGAAGGGAAAAAAGCAATGATGAACATGGACTGGTAATGTCCCGGATAAAAGTACAGGTAAACCAATGCACCAGCCGGACCAATAGCAGCCCCAATGGTATCAAAACTCTGATGAAAGCCAAATACCTTGCCCTTGTTTTCAGGTATTGTTTCAGCTGAGAGAATAGCATCTCTTGCATTTGTTCTGACTCCTTTCCCCAGACGATCAGATATCCTGGAAACAAATATCAGGAACGGATTGGTAAAGAATCCCATAATGGGTTTTGCGACAGCACTTAATAAATAGCCAAGCCTTACAAACACGATCCTCTTGCCGGTTGCATCACTGAGTTTGCCGAAATAACCTTTGCTGATGCCTGCGGCGAACTGTGCACCACCTTCCAACAACCCGATTAAGGCGACGGTAAACCCGATGGATTTCAGGTATATGGGCATAATGGGTATGAGCAATTCACTTGAGATATCATTGAATAAACTCACCAGTGAAAGGACAAGAATAGTGCGGGTGATGATTTTGGTTTTCGGGCCCATGTATGCTTAAGATTTCGTGTATTTCATCCTGACAAATATATATAAATATAAAACATATTCATAATAGTCTGATAATAAGCAACTAACATTTATAAGCCAAATAGTTGTACCTTTGTATTATGAATAATACTATATTGGAGCCGACGCTCCAGGGCTTTGAAAGCCTACATCTGATTGATCCTATACTGAAATCATTAAAAACCGAAGGATATACTAACCCAACCCCTATCCAGCAACAAGCTATTCCTTATGTACTTGAGCAAAGAGATCTTTTGGGTTGCGCGCAGACAGGAACCGGAAAAACAGCAGCTTTTGCCATCCCGATCCTGCAGCTTTTGTACAATAAACCAAGGCAGGCAGGTCCAAGACCACCTGTAAGAGTTTTAGTACTCACTCCAACAAGAGAACTTGCCATTCAGATCGGCGAAAGCTTTTCTGCCTATGGGAGTAATACTGGATTGAAACACACTGTTATCTTTGGCGGTGTCCCTCAAAGACCACAAGAAACGGCAGTAAGAAATGGCGTGGACATTTTAATCGCAACTCCGGGTCGTCTGCTTGACCTGATGAACCAACATATCATTCACCTGAATACCATAGAGATATTTGTACTGGATGAAGCAGATAGAATGCTTGATATGGGCTTTATTGCTGACATCCGCAGGATTATCCCAAAATTGCCACCGAAAAGGCAGACATTGTTTTTCTCTGCTACCATGCCACCTGAAATCCAGAAGTTAGCAGATACCATCCTGGTAAATCCGGTGAAGGTAGAAGTAACCCCTGTGTCATCTACGGCTGAAAATGTAGAGCAGCACCTGTACTATGTTGAGAAGAACAATAAACCTGCTCTTCTTAGACAATTATTGGAGCAGGATCATTTGACTCGCGTGCTTGTATTTACAAGGACAAAACATGGCGCCGACCGAATTGTAAAAGTGTTGCATCAGGCACATATACATGCAGAAGCCATACATGGCAATAAGGCACAGAATGCAAGGCAAAGGGCCCTTAGCAATTTTAAAGATGGCAAGACACCTGTTCTTATAGCTACTGATATTGCAGCTCGTGGTATTGATGTTGATGAAATCTCACACGTCATCAATTATGACATCCCGAACATTCCTGAAACCTATGTTCACCGAATTGGAAGGACAGGTAGGGCAGGCAAGGGTGGAACTGCTATTTCATTTTGTGAAGTAGAAGAAAGGCCATGGATCAGGGACATTCAGAAATTGATCAAACAGGAAATCCCTGTGGTTGAGAACCATCCTTATGTATCTGAAATTCCGATTCTGAAATCAATTCCTGCACAACCTGTACAAAGGATCACCAAATCCCGCGGCGGACAGGCGAGAAGGCAGCATCAGTTGTTTCAGAGAAGATAGAAGCACAGAAAGAGAAACGGAAAGAGATAACTCAAGCTTGCGCCAGTTTTAAACTGGCGCTTAATTATAAGGGCGGTTTTAAACCGCCTTCTTTTTTTCTCCTGGCCAGTAAAGAAACGTAATCCCAATTGCCACAGCCAATACTATCCATCGAAATACCAATTCGTTGGTGATACCTATATTGGAACTTTCGGGAACTAGTTTAGATTTCTCTATCAGGCTACTAAAGATATTATTGCCAAAATGCAACCCCAGCGGCAGCCAGAATGATCCGGAAGCATAATAAGATATAGTTAGTAAGATACCTGCAAGCAATAACTCAGGTCCTTCCTGAAGCAGATTTATTTTGGGATTCATCAAGTGGAGGGCAGCGAACAAAAGTCCTGTAAAAATAGACAGTAAAACTTGCTGTCTTTTATCCTGGGCTAAATTCAGGATCGGATTTCTAAACCATAGTTCTTCCCATAGCACAATCAGTAACGTAAAAAAGGTTCCTGATAAAGCTGTTTGATTGAGGAGATTAACCAGCATTTCTTTGCTTAATGCCGTTGGATGTGTCATGAAAACAGGAATACCCTGAATGATAATTCCTGCAATAATTCCGATGATCAGTAAATGGGCCTTTTGTAGCTGCCAATATGCTTTTAATGACGACGACACATTTAGAAAATAAGCAAGACCAAAGTACCCTACTAGAAATAATATCAGGGTTGGAATAGTTGGATTAATACCAATTGTTTTGGAAAGATATGAAGTTGAAATGAGAAAGATAAGGCCTATGATAACATAGACGAATTGCAAAAGATAAGGCCCCGTTTTATTGATCATTGGTAATTCTTGCCTGCGCAAGCAGGGATCATTGATAATTGACTACTGTTTCCCGATCCACAGCCCCAAAAAAGAAGCTCCCAAACAAAGTCCAAGGTTCCCGGCCATATTCAGGAATGCGGCCATCATTTCATTGTTTCGGAAAAGAGAAAGGGTATCATAACTGAAAGAAGAAAATGTGGTAAAACCACCCAGAAATCCGATTATCAGTAATTGTCTCCAAAATGGAAATTCTGTCGAGCGACTTTCTATATATGCGATAATGAAACCGATTAAAAATGAGCCAACTACATTCACAGTGAGCGTTCCGTATGGGAAAGGACTTTGAGCGGTTTTTTGAATAAAAGAAGACACCCAAAATCTAAAAACAGATCCTGCGCCTCCGCCGATAAATACATAAAAAACGGGCCAAAGAATTTCTCTCATTATTTTTCTCTTTTCGTGGTAAAAATAACAAGTTTTTGCATGGAATCGCGATAAGTGCTGGGTTGAAATTCGTTCAGAATAGCAAATGCTTTTTCCTGGTATTCCATCATGGTTCTTTCAGCATAAGCAATACCACCATTGTCTTTCACAAAGTCAGCCAGGATCCTGAAGCGGGAACGTTCGGCATCTTTTCCTTTAATCAGGGAAATTATCTTTTTACGCTCAGGTTTATCAACCTGGTTCAATGCATAAATGACAGGCAATGTTAGTTTTTTTTCTTTTATATCATTCCCAACTGGTTTTCCGATCACTTCTTCGCCAAAATCAAAAAGATCATCTTTGATCTGAAAAGCGATGCCGACATGCTCACCAAAAAGCCTCATTTTTTCGATGACTTCTACATCGTCAGTCACCGATCTGGCACCCATAGCACAGCAGGAGGCTATTAAAGAAGCTGTTTTCATTCTGATAATATCAAAATATTCAGGCTCCTGCAGATTGAGCGTTCTGCTTTTTTCTAATTGTAATAACTCCCCCTCACTCATAGACTTAACTGCCGTTGAAGAAATACTAAGCAGATCGAAGTCACCATTATCAATAGAAAGTAACAATCCCCGGGATAAAAGATAATCGCCAACCAGGACTGCTATTTTATTTTTCCAGAGGGCATTCAATGAGAAAAAACCGCGACGCTCTAAGGAATCATCAACCACATCATCATGAATAAGGGTGGCTGTATGAAGCAGCTCTACCAATGCCGCGCCTCTATATGTTTTATCTGAAATGGTACCATGAATACCCGCCGAGAGAAAAACAAGTATCGGCCTGATTTGCTTGCCTTTGCGCTTCACGATATAAGTCATGATGCGGTTCAGCAAAGCAACCCTGGTGGCTAATGAATGTTGAAACCTTTGTTCAAAATCATCCATTTCCTTGCTAATGGGCGCTTTTATTTGGTCAAGGCTGATATTCGACAAGGGGATAGTCCGTTTAATTTTTTCAAAACTAAGGATAAACGGGCTAACTTGCACTGAGTTTTGTTTCGTTTGTTCATCTGGATCAAAGCTGATAATTCATGGAAATATTAAAGAATATAGAAATAGAAGGCAGGCATGGTAAGTCCATATTGGCTGATGTTTTTTATAGGGAAAGCAGGGAGCCAAAGCCAGTGATCATTTTTTCGCACGGCTTCAAGGGTTTCAAAGATTGGGGGGCATATAACCTTTTGGCACAGTATTTTGCGAATAAAAAATTTGTATTTGTGAAGTTCAATTTTTCCCATAATGGTATAAGCCATGCCAAAACTGACGAATTTGATGACCTTGATGCTTTCGGTAAAAATAATTTTGAGATAGAGCTTGATGACCTTGCGACAGTAATTGACTGGATCACCGAAACACCTTTAGTGCAGGAACACCAAAAAAATCTCAGTGAAATATATTTAATTGGCCACAGCAGGGGAGGAGGCATATCCATATTAAAGGCTGCCGAAGATATAAGGATAAAAAAACTGGTCACCTGGGCATCCGTCAATGATTTTGGAGCTAAATGGGATGAATCATTTGTCGAGAAGTGGAAAAAGGATGGTCTTATACAAATACTTAATACCCAGACGCATCAAAAAATGCCATTGTATTACCAGCTGTATGAAAATTACCTCAAAAATAAAGATAGGTTTAATATAAGAACAGCCGTTGAAAAGCTTAAAATTCCTTTCTTAGTTATCCAGGGCACTGAAGACCAATCGGTATCGATGGAAATTGGCCTGGAATTCAAACGTTGGAATCAGGGATTAAAGCTGGATCTTATTCCCAATGCGGATCACACATTCGGAGTAAAACACCCCTATGATTCCCTGAATCTTCCCTTTGATGCCCAGATCGTTTGGGAACATACGTTGGATTATCTGAAATAATTCATTCGAGGGGCTGATATATGACGCCCTTACAGGGCTAAACCGTAACAATTTTATCTATTGTATTTCTCCATTGTGAGAACCGGTCCCGCAAGTGCAAAGCTCTTTATGGCTTCGGCAGCAACTTCGATCTTTTCTTTCACAGTTTTCCAGTCTTCGTCAGACCATGTCCCTAATACATATTCCATTTGATGGCCCTTTGAAAAATCGCTACCGACACCAAATCGGAGTCTGGCATATTCCGGGGTTTGCAGCATTTCCTCAATGCTTTTCAGGCCATTATGCCCCCCATCGCTGCCTTTTGTTTTCATCCTGAGCTTGCCATTTGGCAGGGCGAGATCGTCGGTAATTATAAGAAGATTTTCTTTGGGAATATCAAGTTCCTGAAGCCAATAACGGACGGCTTTGCCACTAAGGTTCATGTAGGTATTCGGCTTTAAAAGATAGACAGTCTTATTTTTAAGCCTTCCCGAAGCGAGCTCGCCAAGCTTTTTTCCTGAAAATTCTATGCCCATGTCGGCAGCAAGTTTATCGAGTACCAGCCAGCCAATATTGTGACGTGTCAGTTCATATTCCTGTCCAGGGTTGCCAAGTCCGGTTATCAGGTATTTCATAACTGCAAAGTTGGGAAAGGTTCAGGAAACTCTCGAACCCTTAATAAAACAATATCAAAGATTGATCTTATGCTTTTGTAGCAGCTTTTGGTGCACCGGCGGCAGCTTTTGGAGCAGCAGCGGCATCACCTTCCTTGGTTTTTACATCCCTTGGTACATCAACTGTAGCGATAGGAATAGAAAGTGCATTCATGATTTCCAACTTGCCTGCACTTACTTCTTTCACTTTGATGGATTTACCAAGCCCAAGACTGCTGATATCAACTTCAATAGCATCAGGCATATCTTTTGGGAAGCCTTTTACTTTGAGGGTCCTTAGCTTTTTATTTAATTTACCACCTTCGCGTACACCGGCTGCAACGCCAATAAAACGGATAGGCAATTCAAGCTTTACTTGTTTACTGTCTTCAAATTCATGGAAATCAACATGAAGGATTTCATCGCTTACCGGGTGGAATTGAACTTCCTTCACCAGGGCATTGTAATGTTTGCCATCAATATCCAGGTCAATAATATTAACATCCGGGGTGTAAACGATCTGCTTGAAGTCGTTCACAAAAACTTTAAAATGAACGTTTCCGCTTTTGCCATACAGCTCGCAAGGCACATAACCTTCTGCGCGTAATTGTCCTGCAATGGATTTTCCTTTACCATCTCTTTTGTGGCCTGTGATATTAACTGATTTCATAATTGTAAATTTTAAAGCGGGTGCAAAGATAGGGATTTTCTAAAAAAAACGATCAGAGTATCAAAGAAGTTTGATAATTGTCGCTCAACTTGAACAGGGAACTGATTGATCCGTATTCATATACGTTCTGGATGGCGTTGGCAAAAAGGTCGGAAACACTTAATACTTTGATCTTTTCGCTGTATTTTTTCAATGGAATGGTGTCGCAAACGATTACCTCGGTAAGCTTTGAATTTTCGATATTTTCATAAGCTTTTCCTGACAAAACAGCGTGGGTACAGAACGCCCTGACGCTTTTAGCCCCTTGATCCATCATCATGGAGGCAGCTTTAGTCAATGTTCCGCCTGTATCAACAATGTCATCAACAATAATAATGTTTTTGCCTTCTACATCACCGATAACGCGCATGGTTTCGATCTGGTTGGCATATTTACGATGTTTATCGGCAATAACCAGTTCCGCCAGCAGACTCTGAGCGAAATACCTTGCTCTCTGTGTACCGCCCATATCAGGGGCTGCAATAACGAGATCCTCAAGCCCAAGACTCTTTATATAAGGAATAAAGATCACGGATGCATCAAGATGATCAACCGGCACTTCAAAAAATCCTTGTATCTGAGCAGCGTGGAGATCCATGGTCATTATGCGACTGATACCTGCCGTAGTAAGCAAATTAGCCACAAGTTTGGCGCCAATAGCCACACGGGGCTTGTCTTTCCTATCCTGCCTGGCAAATCCGAAATAAGGAATAACTGCAGTAATATAATGTGCTGAAGCCCTTTTGGCCGCATCAATCATTAAAAGAAGCTCCATGAGATTGTCAGAGGGAGCGTAAGTGGATTGGATGATAAACACATCGCAACCCCTTACCGATTCATTGAAACTGGGTTGAAACTCGCCGTCACTGAACTTTAACGTAGAACACAACCCGAGATCCTGTCCGAAATGCTTGGATATTTTCTCGGATAACACTTGCGAGCCGGAGCCCGAAAAAATCTTAACTGGGTTAAACCTTGATGGCATATTCTTTTTTTTCGGGTCTTACGACAAATTCAGTTGTCCGACCAGGGCTCGAACCTGGACTCTTCTGGACCAAAACCAGACGTGTTGCCAGTTACACCATCGGACAATAAGGCTGCAAAATTAAGAAAGATTTTTTAAGCAGTTTCAGTTTGTGCGTAAATAAATTGATCAAGCTTGTTAATAGTCGAAATTAGGTGGGCTGGCTTGCTGATCCTTTTTCTTTTTGTCGTCTTTCTTTTTATACTTTCCTTCCTTGATACTCTTGATAAACTGAGCCCATGCAAATGGATTCAGCAAAGAAGACGGTACAGCGATACCATTACCAAGCAGGTTGTAATTTGTTTGGCCTCCCGCATAATAAGCCGAACTCGCAATCTGTTGCAATTGGTATAGCTGACTTTCCTGCCCATCTCTCGCAAGGCTTTCATATAGTTGACGCATGGTTTGCTGGTCGAGGTTTTTCTTGGCTTTCTCTGTGAGATCTTCATTAGGATGGAGACTCAGGAAGATGCGCCTGAATTCTTCAGGAGTCAGGTTGGCATATATATTAGTAGGTGCAATGGTAAAAGTATCCCTGGGTAAAGAAGTATTGTGATTGAATTCCTGGTTCGTGATTCCTGTTGGGATTACAAACCTTACTGCTTTAAATCCCAGCGCCTGGTATTCTACAGTGTCTTTTTCATTTACAACAAGAGAATAGAACCCGTCTGTACCCGCTATAGTACCCCTGAAAGTATGAATAAGCCGCACTGTGGCATAAGGAATGGCGGATACGCCATTTGGAGCTGTAACTACCCCAGAAAGTTGTACCAGTTTGCTGTCGGCCGATTTTGCAGCAGGTTGTTTTTGTGCATAGACCGGGATAGCGCTTAATGCCACAAAACACAATAAGACAAAAGGATAATAGGAGGGTTTCAATTTCATGAATGTTGGCAGTTGCAGCCCTTAATCGTCAATTATTTTACAAAAGTACTGGTTATTCACCAATATTGGTTTTGGGTTGTATGCAATTAACGAGCCATTAACGTTTTGGTTTAGTTGATATATTCGGTGAACGACTGATCTTGCCTCGGCCTGACACGCAATCTAGTGATAAACTCCAAGCGCACTTTTTTCACGTTCGGCTTCTTAATTCAACGGGATTGCGGCTTGCATGTTCTCGTGCCTCGAACCTTTGCCGCAATGACGGCTTTTAGGATCCCCTATATCAAACATTTGCAGGACGGTATTATTCTCTCTACTTTTACCCCGGAAAATAAAACTTTGAACAAAAAAACAACAAGTGTGTTTTTCACAAGTTATTGTGCATATGGCACATCGGCTTGAAACTGAATAGTATTTGCATATTTACAAATTAATTAAATTAACTAAAAAAACAAGAAAACATGAAATTAAGACTCGGAATCGTATTATTTGCGCTGGTAATGTCGGCCTGTAACAACCACGAAAAGGAGCAACTGGATAAGATCAAGGCCCTTCATGCACAGGATTCTACGCTTGCTGCTGAAGCCAAAAGTAAGGATTCTCTTATCACCAACTATGTAAACACCATGGGGGCGATACAGGACAACCTCGACAGCCTGAAAACAAAGGAGCATATCCTTTCTATGAATTCGCCGGAGGGCAACAAAAATGCCAGGACCACTATCATGGGCGATATCACGGCTATTGACAATGCTATTATTGCAGATAACAAGCAGATAACCAAATTGGAAGCAAGGCTAAGGAAAATGCAGAACAATGATGCCAGCCTCAAAAAGATGATTGACAACCTTACCAAGGAAGTGGCTCAAAAAGATGCTGATATAGCTATGTTGCAAAGCAGATTGAATGGCGTAAGTGACTCAATGGTGACGCTAACGCATAATTTTAACGATAGTATTGCTGAAATCAGGAGAGACAGGTCTACGATCAATGCCATGACCAACCAGATGAAAACCGTTTATTATGTTGTAGGTACCATGAAACAACTCAAAGACAAAGGCGTTATTTCTAAAACCGGTGGCGTGCTTGGTATAGGTAGGACTTCTGAATTGAGTGCTAAAGCAAATACGGCCGCATTTACAAAAGGAGATAAAACCCAGATAAGTGAAATACCATTAAATGGCAGGCTTCTGAAACTCGTCACATCTCATCCTGCCGGCTCTTACAATGTAAACGAGGCGAATAAGAAGAATGAAACCCTTAATATTTCTGACCAGAATTCTTTTTGGAGCGAAAGCAAATATCTTGTTGTGGAAATAAGATAATATATAATTGCGATTACATAATTAACCTCGCAGGCTTCAAAAACCTGCGAGGTTTTTTTATGCTGAAATATAAAATCTATAACATTAATGTCACCCCTTCGGGGTTTTAAAAATGCATTTTGTTTTTGCTATTATCATTTCATCCCTTCGGGATTATATCTGGCTAGCACTTTAACCCCGAAGGGGTGTCATGATTATAGATTATGATATGAGGCAAAATTTAACCCCGAAGGGGTGACACAAACTACGACAATCTATAAATTTTCTCCTGCACCTTAAAACGGATACCCGATTCCGAGATTGATCTGCAGGTTACGCGGAATCCAGCCTGATTGACGCAGCAGCTCATCCACTTCCCATTCGCTTCCGGTCTGTATCGAAGGGTCGCGAAGCGGAACGGCAAAGTCGAACCGGACTACAAAATAGTTAAAATCAAATCGCAATCCAAACCCCGTTCCAACGGCGATCTGCTTGTAAAATTTGTTAAAGTAAAAACCAGACCCTTTTCTACTAGTGTCGTTGTTGAAAAGCCAAACATTGCCAGCATCCACAAAAAGCGCACCTTTTAAAATTTTATAAATAGGGAATCGTAGCTCTGCATTCGCTTCCAGTTTTATATCACCCGATTTGTCATAATACGTATTACCCGTGGGGTCGAGGTATGATCCGGGCCCAAGGGTCCGTAGTTTCCAGGCACGGATACTGTTGGCTCCTCCCACATAAAACTGTCTTTCAAAAGGCAATTCCGTAGAGCGGGTGTTCGGGAAAAAAATGCCAGTAATAGCCTGAGGCGCTCCGATGCCCGTAATGAGCCTCATGGCCAGGTTATTGTTTCTAAGAACCGGGATATAATATTGGCCGTCAGCTTCAAATTTTGAGTATTGGTAATAGTTTATCCCAAATACTTTGTTGGTTACAGCTCCTGAATCGCGGGGTTTGTTTGAAGTAAGCGCATCGATAAGTCCGGGAACGTTTCCTCCTGTTTCTGCTGAGAATCTGATATACCAATAAGATTCTTTTACAGTTGTAAGTGGTTGTTGATTAATAAAATAGGCAATTCTGAAATCTGTGACAAGGTGCTGGTCAAAAAGATCAATAAGCAAAGGATTGTGGGTAGCCACGATACTGCTATCGAAAGAACGTGATAAGTAAGCGGTTTTTACAAGGCTTACTTCAATAGGTGTTATGGATAATGTCTGGTTGGAGCTAAGTTTTTCCTGCCAGGTCATATTGGCTGACAAAGTGTTTCTCTGGAACTGTACATTGTTCTCAACAATATAGCCAACATTAAAACTGGTTTGTCCGACCCGTTTTCGCGCCTCTTCACTTAGGTGCCAGGGTACCAGCAGCCGCGGCGCGATAAGCGAAGCCGTGATACCATATTGATAAGTAGGGGTATCAAGAGCATTAAAATGCTGGAGGACAGAAAAAGGAAGTTCTATAGACCCGTATGGCTTTACCTGTAAAGACATTGCGCCTCCAGCGAGGTTTTTGTCGAGATAGGGTAGTGATATGGCAGAACCAAGTGATCGGGTCGTAGCGATCTGTGCCTGGCTTTCTTCAACCGTATTAAATTCAATACCTGGGGTTATGGCTTGTTTGGTATATGGGGTAAGTTTGATAACAACGTTTAAAATGCCGGTGTCGGGCTTCGAGGTAGTGTCCGTAATATATTGAATATCAATAAATTTGTATGTGCCCAGTTGCGAAAGCCGGTTGATGGTACTCTGGTAGTCATCGGCGCTGTAAATACTTCCCGGATGGATAAAAATATAATCTGATAATACAGAGGGCTTTATTCTGAGCTCCTTGCTGATAAAATAAAGGCCATTATATGACATGGTGTCCTTTATTTCTTTTTCGTTCTGTACGTATTCAGGTTCAACGAAAACCGCCCCGATCTTATACATGCGATGTCGGGACCGGCTTGTTGGATTACCAATACCGAGCCCCACATTTACAAGATTGCCTCCCAGGGAAGTATCTACTTCAAAATAAATATAATCCCTCCTGAAATTATAATATCCGTTATTTCGCAGCAGTATGGTGAGGCGGGTGCGTTCGGAGTTGATTTTTTCACCATCATATTTCTGTCCGGGCTTTAAGAGCCTGTTTGCTGAATCGTTTGCCACGATATCAGCAATTCTCTTATCAAAGATGTAATAATCAATTTTATGAATATAAAACGCATTCCCCGGTTTCACATTAAAAGTAACATAAGCTTTCACACCATGGATTTTTACTTTGAAATTAACCGTGTCATAATAATATCCCTTATTGAACAGGTAGGCTTTTATCTGCACATTAGACGAGGCAAGCAATGTGCTGTCAAGTAAAACAGGGTCTTCCCAAACCGTTTTTTTTCGGTTTTCTTCCCTGTTTACCCAGTTATCTATCTCTACGTTTGTTCTTGTAATTTTATTTTCAAGCCTGGTTCTTTCCCTGGTATCAGCAGAATCCGTTTGCGCGAGCTTTGCTTCGTAACCATCGCGCTCTTTAGTCAGTTTGTCTACTTTACGCTTCCATTTGTTTCTTTTCTTTTGAGTATCAACCAACAAGCAATACCACATATTGAACTTATAGAAACCAAGGATCTTCGTATTAGGCGCTTGTCTCAAAAGGGAATACAATTCTTCCTGTTCTTCACCTGGCGCACCTTTTATCGACACCTTTTCGAGTAAATATTTCTTCGGGGGTATATATTTGCTGATATTGCAACCCTGAACAAGTAAGGCCACAAGTACGGACACGATACAGAAGAAATGAAAAGATGATTTCAAAAGCTCAGGTTAAATTTATCAGGTTGCTTCATCAAAAAAAGTACCGGAGCTCACATCTCCTCTTTATTGCCGAAGGTTCAAAAATAGCTGTTGACATAATTGATTCCCGGCTCAAAGTTCACAAAATATATGCCACGGCAGCATGGCTCATCGAAAATAAGGATATTCTGGAAAATCATCCGGATATTGAAGCAAACGAAGTATCTGCGGATGAGATGGAGAAAATAAGCGCTTTGGATACGCCTCAGGATGTTTTATTAGTGATAGGAATTCCGGAATCCAACACAATAAGTATTGATGATAAAGCGAAAATCATTTTAGTTGCCGATAGCATCCGTGACCCTGGAAACCTCGGTACTATTGTGAGAATTTGCGATTGGTATGGAATAAAACAGCTTTTTTGCTCTGAGGACTGCGCAGAAATATATAACCCCAAAACCGTAAGGGCAACCATGGGCAGTATAGGTAGAGTAGAGGTCTTTTATACTGATATTAAAGAAATGATTCATGCACAAAAAGGTCGTAAGCGTTATGCTGCGACACTTAATGGAAACATAAATGTGCACAAGCTTAATAATGGTGAACCTGTATTATTGATTATCGGCAATGAAGCCCATGGAGTAAGTGAAGAGATTATTTCTCTTTGTGATGATACGATAATGATTCCAAGAATTGGCAAGGCTGAATCTTTGAATGCATCGATTGCGACTGCGGTGCTCGTTGATAATTTGGTGAGGATAAATGAATCAAATGGTGTTCAGCCCTGAAAGGGCGAAATACACCAGCTAGGGGTGCAGCCCCTCGACTGAAAGAGTAATCCTCATAGCCAAAGCCCTGAAAGGGCGTGATAGAATATTCATGATTATTCTTTTTATCAATTACGCCCTTTCAGGGCTTTATATGTTTTTGCTTTCGCTTTTTCACAGGGCTACACCCTGTGCTAATATATTACGCCCTTTCAGGGCTGCTGACATTCATTCAGAAATTTTGTCCCTAAATTGCACCATGGTAATCAAACTTTTATAATGAATGCAATTGACTATTAGAATATTAAGAAGCATTTTTTGTTATAAGAGGAATATCTTAATTCTTCCAATTCTTTTTTGTTTGACAATTGTTTGTTCCTGTCACTCTATTAATGGTCATAACCAGGGTGAAATAATTGAAAATGACTCGGTTAAGATGGATCAAAATGTTTTAAAAGCTAAACTAAGTGATTCTTGCTTTTTAAAAGTTAAAGGCTACAACCTAACATGTGGTATAATGATATCAAACTACTATTTAGTTGAGGATAGCTTAATATTGGACCTGAATAATGACAAGGAGTCGGATTACCTGTTGATGCTCTCGCCTGTTGGTATGGAAGAGCCAGACTACAATTGTAGTTTAGACAATGCTAAAAGGCTATTAGTAGAGGTAATTTCGAATCATGGAAAAAGCAAAATAAGACACATATATTCAAACTTGTTAACAGATATAAGTGGCTTGCTTTCTCCCTACAATGGGATGGATAAATGCCAGAACGGTTTTGAAATAAGACATATGGCTGGTCAAAGATTTACATGGGATTATATTGTTCAATTTAATACATCTAATGAGGAAAGAATCTATTTAAGTAAAATAATAAAGGAATGTTCTGTTGAGGGTCAACCAATAAAGGAAGAATATTTTTACAAAGATTATCCAGTTGAAAAGATAAACATAACTGATACCCTTAAGAAAGATTGCAATTGCTATAAATTGTGGGAAAAATTGGACAAGGATTGAATCAATTAGATTTCCGATTAACTTTACAACTCAATAAGAGAGATACCCAACCATGAAAAAAATACTTGTTTTTGGCGCGGGAATGAGCGCCTGGTATGCCATTAAATACCTGGCAGATAATGCAGAAACTAAACAATGGCAGATTGAAGTAGCTGATACAAGCCAGGGGAATCTTGATTCCTGCAAAAATGATTTTCCGATTGTAAAAACCATTCTGGCTGATGTTTTTAAGGATGAAGAAAGAGAAGCCTTAGTCAAATCGAATGATATTATAATTTCATTGCTTCCTGCTCATTTTCATATACTTGTTGCTAATGATTGTGTGCGTTTCGGGGTGCATTTGATAACGCCTTCTTATATCACCAATGAAATGGCTAGGCTTAATACAGTAGCCATTTCTAAGAATGTCACCATTCTTAATGAACTTGGCCTCGATCCCGGAATAGATCATTTGTCTTCAATGAATATCATTCATAGGCTAAAAGAAGAAGGCGCAATTATCACAAGTTACAAATCCTTTTGCGGGGGATTGATTTCTCTTGAAAGTAGCGACAATCCCTGGCAATATAAATTCACCTGGAACCCTTTTAATGTCGTACGGGCAGGAAGCGATGGGGCAGTGTATAAGTCTGACAACCAGTTCAAATACATCCCGTATCATCATCTGTTTGAAGAAATTCAAACCGTTAAGGCGGGTACTGAGGATTTTGACATGTACCTGAACCGCGATTCTACAAGATATACAATTCTGTATGGACTTGAAGAAGCATCGACATTTTTGAGAGGTACTTTGCGCTATCCGGGTTTTTGTAAAAAGTGGGAGAGTCTTATTGATGCAGGACTTACTTCTGACAAAATAGAAATAACGATACAGGATGAAATGCCCTGGAGTCAATATAAGAAGGGCTTTTCTCATAAGAAATCCGGAGACCCGGACACAAATAAAGCCTGGGAATGGTTGTTTCATGATGCAGGGAATGTGGCCTTAAAAACAGCTACACCCGCAGCAAATCTTCAAAAGCTTCTTGAAACCAAATGGAAAATGAACCCCAATGACAAAGACCGTGTAGTAATGCTTCACGAGTTTGGTTATGAGAAGGGCGGAAAAAAATACATATTGAAATCTTATATGGAAGTAATTGGAGAGAATGCTACTAAAACAGCCATGGCTAAAACCGTAGGACTGCCATTGGCAATTGCCGCCGGGTTGATTGCAGATGGCGCGATTAAAACTTTTGGTGTAATTTTACCCGTGATTCCAGAAGTATATAAACCTTTGCTGGAAGCATTGGCTTCGGAAGGAATAAATTTTAAAGAAGAATTGTCGGTTATTTCATAATATGTCAAGGTTTTACAAGAGACGCATTTCATATCTTCCTACTTTTTTCAGCATAAGCCTTGTGCTTTTTCTGGCAGGGCTGCTTGGCTATTTCATCATGAATGCCAATGCCATGAAAAGCAGCATCAAAGAAAATGTGGAGCTTAGTTTGTACTTTAATGATAACATAAGCGAAGCTGATATCCTCAAAACCAGGGACAAACTCCAGGCTGAGCCTTATGTAAAAAAAGCAGACTATATCAGTAAAGAAGACGGTGTAAAAATATGGCCATTAGGTGCGGAAGGTGTCAAACTTCTCGGTTTTAATCCGATTCCAAATTCTATTGATGTGCATTTTAATTCCGGATTCGTAGTTTTTGACAGCCTGAAAAGCCTGAAAATTGCTCTTCAAAAAAATCCCGGTATCAGAGATGTGCAGTTTGATGAGGATGTAGTTGAAAACATTGATAAATATGTCCAGACGGCCGGTATTGTTCTTATTTCATTGGCTTTGATGATGGGTCTCGTAAGCATTGCCCTTATTAACAGCGCCATTCGGCTCAATATGTATTCGAGGCGTTTTCTTATCAAGAGCATGCAATTAGTAGGGGCCACCAAGAATTTTATAAGGCGACCTATTATTAATACCGGGATCATCACCGGATTATGCAGCGCGGCGTTTGCGGCAGTCCTTCTTACAGGCTTTATTTACTTTATAAAACACAAATTCGGTTTTCTTTTCATGCTGGATAATTATATTCAGATAGGTGCATTGCTCCTTGGAATGATCCTTATGGGTATTTTGATCACCGGATTGAGTAGTTATTTTGCGATAAATAAATATCTTAAACTTAAATTGGACGACTTGTTTTAAATTTGCAGCGTTATGAGTAAAAAAGAAGTAAAAAAAGGTTCTAAAGCACCGTTTAACGAACTGCCTCTCGGAAAAGAGAATTATCTGATGATGCTGGCAGGTCTGGTGGTGATTATTATAGGTTTCGTGTTGATATCGGGAAGTTCCGATATTTACAACTTTACGAAAATGAAAATAGCCCCTAATGTATTGTTAGCAGGCTTTATTTTTGAAATCTATGCCATCATGAAAAAACCGAAGGCTAAGGCTGATAATACCGAAGCCTAAGCGCTTTCCCTTTTCAAAAACCTAGCTATGGATCAAACCCGGGATTTTGATTTCCAGAATGGAGAAATCCTGCTTATTGATAAACCAAGAGGCTGGTCATCTTTCGATGTAGTTCGCAAGCTTAAAAGAGGCGTAAATGCCAAAATCGGTCATGCCGGTACTTTGGACCCTCTTGCCAGCGGATTGATGATCCTTGCAACAGGCCCATTCACCAAACGGATATCCGAATTTCAGGATATGACAAAAGAATACACCGGAACTATTTTTCTTGGAGCCACTACGCCTTCTTTTGATCGTGAAACTGAACCGGAAGATATTATTGATATATCCGCGATAACTGAAGAAGGTATTAATAATGCTGCTAAAACTTTTGTAGGTAAGATATTACAGGTTCCACCTGCATTTTCTGCGATTAAAATAGATGGAAAACGGTCTTATAAACTGGCGCGAAAAGGGAAGGCCCCTGAAATGAAGGCCCGCGAACTGGAAATACACGAATTTGAAATAACAGGTATTGAACTTCCCTTAGTATATTTCAGGGTGGTTTGCAGCAAAGGGACTTATATAAGATCATTGGCCCATGATTTTGGTAAATTGCTTGGCGTTGGCGCTTATCTTTATGACCTGTGTCGTACCAAAATAGGAGATTTTAAACTTGAGGACGCCTGGCCTGTGGATGAATTGTCACGTCACATTCTTGACATCTCAAATGCAAAGGAGGGTGATGCGGATATTTCGTGAAATAGACCAATTGCCCGCCTTCTTTAACCCTGTCGTAAGCATCGGGTCTTTTGATGGCGTGCACCTGGGGCACCAGGAGATATTAAAGTTTATGACCACACGGGCTGGTGAAACGGATGGGGAAACGGTATTGCTAACCTTCTGGCCTCACCCGAGGATGATCCTTCAACCGGAGGATAGTTCACTTAAATTGCTGAATACGATAGATGAAAAGATAGAACTCCTGGAAAAGTCAGGATTAGATAATTTAATCATCTTACCCTTTACGGTTGAATTTTCTAAAATGGACTATAAGGATTTTATTACAGAAATTCTTGTAAACAAGCTACATGTAAAGAGTCTTGTCATAGGCCATGATCATCATTTTGGCAAAAACAGGGAGGGGAATTTTGCACAACTCCAGGCATTTGCACCCGTTTATCATTTTGATCTTATACAGGTTGATCCGATTCAAATTGATGGGCAGGCGTTAAGTTCTTCATTGATCCGCAATACTTTGGAGACTTGCGATATAAGCTATGCTAATCAAATCCTTGGCTATGAATATTCTGTAACAGGAACAGTAGTGGCTGGCATGAAAAGGGGTAGAGAATTGGGATATCCAACAGCAAATATCAGTATCAATGAAAAATTTAAGTTGCTGCCGGGCGATGCGATTTATGCAGTGGAAGCCGATTATGAAGGTTCTGCGCTAAGAGGCATGGCGAGCATAGGATATAACCCAACTTTTAATGATACGGGTAAAACGTTAGAGGTGAACATATTTGATTTTGATAGGCAGATATACGGTGAAAAAATAACGATAAAATTTTTGCGGTTTCTAAGAAAAGAAGTTAAATTCGCAACCAAGGAAGAATTAGTTCAGCAATTGGGAGCTGACAAGAGGGACACATTAGATTTTTTTTCAAACCGTTAAAAAACGAAGACTTGAACAGAAGCCGAAGGTTCGTATTACTGACAACTATATTAACACTGTTGAGCGCAGTTTTGTTTAATAATTTATATGCAAGTGATTTTCTTGTAGATACAGCAAAAAACATGATAGATACCAATTCTGTGAATCTCGCGGATGTCTATCACAACAACCATTATTTCGACATTGCTTCAATTTTACCATTCCAGTCAGCCTATATGACCTGGGATACGGCAACAATACACCCTTACCATTTTGACCTAACCAAAATGACTGATACAGTTACACTTGTATTGGCTGATCATAAAGATTGCGGTTTTGCCATTCCGGTTGCTGGTTATGTGACATCAGAATTTGGAATGAGAAACCATACCCGTTATCATTACGGAATCGATTTGAAACTGGATCGTGGAGACACAGTGGTTTCGGCATTTGATGGCGTTGTACGTATTTCAGAATGGAGCTCAAGTTATGGCAACTGTATAGTTGTGAGGCATTATAACGGACTTGAAACCCTTTATGGACACCTTTCATATAGGTATGTTAATCCAGGTCAAGTGGTTACAGCCGGGCAACTTCTGGGTTTGGGTGGTACAACCGGACATTCAACGGGGCCGCACCTTCATTTTGAAGTAAGATATCTTGGACAGCCTATTGATCCTAATACCATTATAGATTTTGATGATACTACAAGACATGCATTGAGATCTGACACCTTAAATCTTACAGCTGATAATTTTGAATATCTGACAAAATTCCATGAAGAAGAAGCCAGCTATCTTGCAAGGCATCATCATCGCGGAAGAAGAGGCCATTATAGCCGCTATGCTTACGCACCGGTAAGTCATCATGGTAGACATTCACATGCTGTTGCCTCCAAATCAAAAGGCAAACATGGAGGTTATGTTGTTCATCGCGGTGATACGATCTCTAAAATTGCTATGCGCAATGGTACTACCGTTAACAGAATTTGCCAGGTAAACCGGATGTCTCGAAACACCAAGCTAAAACCAGGAAAGAAGCTGGTATTGAAATAGGAAACGGGGTTAGAAATCAATAAATTTTGTTTGATTTTAGTCCGACAGAGGTAATATACCAACAGGTATAACCCTTTGAATTAATAAATCGGGCCTCCTTTGGTTCTTAAAGGGCGCAATAATCAGAATAGCCATTTGTAATGCAAAACAATAACTGTCGAAGAAAGAAACTCCGGGTTAAACAGTTTTAGTTATTTTTGCATCCAATAGCCCAATGCAATTTAATATTCGTTTGAATCTTTTATCATTAACTTAAATCATGGATATCAATAATATACTGGAAGAAATAAATAGTATTTTCAGAAGAGAACTGGATGAAGACGATATCGAAATAAAATATGAAACAGTTGCGAAAGATGTAGATGGTTGGGACTCACTCAGCCAGATACACCTGGTGGTATCCATTGAAAAGCACTTTAAGATTCGCTTTACTGCCAGTGAAATACAAAAATTTAAGAATGTAGGAGAGATGTGTGAGGTTATTTTAGCAAAAGTAAATAATGCATAATGGATTTTGTCGAGGGACAGATATTTAATACAAGTTTCAATGTCACAGAAAACGTATACAATAGCTTTTTAAATGCATTCAATGACCGAAATATATTACACACGGATATGGATTATGCTAAAAGCAAAGGATTTAAATCAAAAGTGATGCACGGTAATATTCTCGGAGGCTTTTTGTCTTACTTTATCGGACAAGCTTTGCCTGTTGAGAATGTGATCATTCAAAATCAATATATCAAATACAGTAAACCATTCTATCTTAACGACACTTTAAATTTCCGGGCAGAAATCACCCATATATTCGAATCAATTAATTCTATAGAATTTAAGTATGTTTTCAAAAATACAGAAGAACAAAAAATTGCAAGCGGAACAATATTAATTGGGATTATATGAATATTTTAATTACCGGCGGCGCTTCCGGGCTCGGTAAAGCCATAACACGCTTGCTTGCTACTCAGCCAGGGAATAAGATATTTTTTACCTACTTCAAATCAAAAGAAAACGCGGAGAAAATTGAGAAATCATATTCCAACGCACAAGCTGTATGTGTTGATTTTAGTGATGAAGAATCGATGACAAAACTGAAAAAGTTAATAATTGATGAGAATATTGATATACTTATAAACAATGCCATAGTCGATCATGCTAAAAACTATTTCCATAAAATAGAACAGGAATATTTTCTTCAAAGCTTTCAAAAAAATATACATCCCGTACTTACCATTACTTCTGAAGCGATCAGGTTTTTCCGAAAAAAGAAATTCGGCAAAATCATAACTATCCTTAGTTCCGCATTAATAAATACCCCACCATTGGGCTGGTCTGAATATACTGCAAATAAGGCCTATTTACACTCAATGGCAAAATCATGGGCTGTTGAAAATGCTGTTTATAATATAACTTCCAATTGTATCTCTCCATCACTGATGCTAACTGATTTAAATAGTGACATAGACGAAAGATACATTGAATTGGCAATGAATGCACATCCGTTGAAAAGGCTATTATCAGTTGAAGAAGTTGCAGATTCAGTCAATTATTTATGTAATGCTACTCAACAAATCAATGGTATTAATATAGTTTTAAATTCCGGCGTTGACATCATTTAGCCGTATAGTTTTTTTTTCTTGCATTAATTGGTCACCTTAATAGTTTTTTGGTTGTGAGAAAGCCAAAAAAGAATAATTTTGCATTTCTAAATGGAAGCTTCATAAAATAAAGCGGTTATTCAATCCGGATCAAAAAATGCTTTTTAACTCTCTCAACTTCCTTTTATTTTTTCCGATAGTTTTAGTTCTTTACTTTTTGTCGCCATTTAAATTCAGGTGGTTTATTCTTCTTGCAGCAAGTTGTGTGTTCTATATGTTTTTCGTTCCTGTTTATATTTTCATTCTTGCCTTCACAATCATCATTGATTATTTTGCCGGGATTTTAATAGAGAACGCTATTGATAAGCGGAAAAAGGTTTATTTGATAATGAGCCTGGTGACTAATATTGGCATTCTTGCAGTGTTTAAATATTATAACTTTTTTATCGGTAATATAAATGGAATTATAGCATTGTCAGGTGGCAATTCCCAACTTGCTTTTTTAAAGATACTTCTTCCAATTGGCCTTTCGTTTCACACTTTTCAGGCAATGAGTTATACTATTGAAGTATACAGGGGAAACCAGAAGGCCGAAAGACATTTCGGTATATATTCACTATATGTTATGTTCTTTCCACAACTGGTGGCTGGGCCTATTGAACGGCCACAAAATATGCTGCATCAGTTCCATATTAAACACAAATTTGATTGGGATCTTGCGACAAGTGGTCTTAAGCTTATGTTTTGGGGCTTTTTTAAAAAGATGGTTGTTGCTGACAGACTTACTTCTTTTGTTGACCCTGTTTTTGCGAGTCCGGATAATTATAAAGGTCTTCCTATACTCATTGCCATAGTCTTTTTTGCTTTTCAGATATATTGTGATTTTTCCGGATATTCTGACATTGCAATCGGCGCAGCACGGATCATGGGTTTTAGATTAATGACAAATTTTAATTTTCCTTTTATCAGCAAAAATATCGCTGAATTCTGGAGAAGATGGCATATATCCTTATCTACATGGTTCAATGATTATCTGTTTTCCCCCCTTTCATTTTCGACAAGGGATTTTGGGAAAAAAGGTCTGTACTTTAGTATTTTTATTACCTTATTTCTAGCAGGGCTATGGCATGGGGCAGGTTGGACATTTATCATTTATGGTTGCATACACGGTATAGCGCTTATTTATGAGCGCATGACTCAAAAGGTGAGGAAAAGATTGTCAAAGAAGACGCCTGTATTAATTTATAATACTT
>Ga0206979_1034_pt1 | contig 23984 bp, 22 predicted proteins | sample Alteio_BWMinCont_19_FD_153463 | JGI IMG/M metagenome (GOLD analysis project Ga0206979, IMG submission 153463) | Enriched cells from forest soil in Barre Woods Harvard Forest LTER site, Petersham, Massachusetts, United States -... | ecosystem: Environmental > Terrestrial > Soil > Temperate forest >... | reverse complement strand
CTTATTGATATTTCGCCGGGCGACATTAAACGCAACCAACCATATTGAGGAGAAATAAACATGTCGAACAATCAGACTTTGAATTTTTGGGTACTCGCGCATTTGGAACAGGAACTGGAAATTATCGCCAGCAAACTGGACTCAATAGCTGCCCAAAATGACTTGGCCGAAGCCGATCCGGGTCTCTATCTGGGGCTTCTGCGTCAGGTCAATAAATGCCATAGTCATCTTCAATCCGCGTCTCGCAGCGTAAGGACATAAATATGGAAATCGCAGCGGCTAAAGCCATTGCATTCACGCCCTTTTATGCATTTGGATTTACGGCAGGGTGAAACGCAAATGCATTTGGCATACAATGGCGCAGTTTTTCGAGAGATCGAGGCGAAAGAAAGTTTGAATTCGGGATTACCGTTTCTGTCAGTGAGGGAGAAGCTATGACAATTGGCGACAAAAACATATTGAAAGAAGACGAGCACAAATCGCACGCCTTCCGCGCAACAGGCCTTTTTCTTTATGAGTTCTCGCAACTGGAATATACGATCCGCGATTTGCTGAGAGGCGTTTCGCGGTCAGCCGAAGAGCAGCTAAAAACCCTAATGACCCCTAACGATTTTTTAAATGTATGCGCAATGGCAGAAAACGCATTCATCCAAAGAGCCCCAATGCAAGAAGGTGCGTTCAAGGAGCTTTTTAAAAAATGCCGCAATTTGAACGAGGAACGAATGAATATTGTACAGGGCTTCTACATAGATCGGGATGGAAACGTCCCGCCTCAATTTACATCTTCCGGCACACAAAAGGCGTTCGACTATTTTACGAACCCCGACAAGTTGATCCGGCTTGCACATACGGCAAAAGAGATATCGGACGAATTTATCAACGATGTGCTGGTTTTTTCGAACTCAAAGTGAGCTATTAGTATTTCATAGAGCCAAAACGAATTAATTAATTGAGCGCTTTTTTCTCAGTTGCACGGCGGCACTGACATCCCCGTTAGCTGATACGTGATCAGCACGGCCTATTTCCTCATATCCGTTAGCCTTATAAAAAGCTTCTGCGTTAAGGGACGCGTCGAATTCCAGAAACTGTGCGCCTGCATTAAAGGCCTGCTTTTCCATTTCTAACAGCAGGGCGCGTCCCACGTTGCCTATGAGATTTGGCCTCACATACATAGCCCCCAACTTGTTTTCGGCTGGATGTGCCATTGCGAAGCCGATGATTTCATCGTTGGCCTCGGCGACTAAAACAATAAAATCAGGGTTAGCAATTTCGCTCTCCACACGGGCAACTCGTTCCGGAGTAGCTCCCGGCGACCAAGCCTCCAATCTGGCCTGATCATAATGACCGGCAGCTTTCGAAAAAACTGCCTCTCTATGGACCCGTAATAGTGCGGACGCATCAGTAGAAATGGCGGGGCGTATTTTCAGCATCTGTCATTTGTGCCGCCGATTACACAACACGTCAATTCTACAAAAAACAATTTCGAAAGGAGCCCAGCTATGTCTGACGATGGCCTCTTTTTTCCATCCATTATTCAACTTCAATTCAGACACACGAAAGCAATTTGCAGACGTAACGCCCTTAGTCAGCCCTATCAGGACGACGAAGAAATTAGCGAACCTGTCCGACCAGCATTTGACCCGTACAGGGCTGGCGCAAAATCCGGGAACAGTGTGGGTGAGCCGGTGTCAAGTGCAACGGAAGAAGACGAACATCACTATCAAGATTTACCCCTGACATTCTCTCAACCCATTTCAACAAAAAGCACTACGCGAATTGCCATCCCCAAAGTGGCAAGCGGCGTTGGAAACTCGCGCAGGATTAAAAAGCAGTTTTATCCCCAACATTTAAAAGGAAGGTATTTCATGAGAACAACCATGTCCGAAATCATCGATCTCGAATTAACACAGGCCATCGAACGCTACATGGAGATGGAGCCGAAATTTGTTTTCGACGCCATAAAGCGCGAATGGCCGGAACAACTGGCGGCACTACTGGTAGAATTCATGTTCGACATCATCTGCGGTGATGGCGACGGTATGGCTGACTACGTTCACATCGTACGCGAGGACGGCCACAACTGTTACATCGTGCCGATAGGCAGTTGCGAGCTATGCGACGAATAACGAGACACTGATTTTAAAACCGTATTAACCAAACAGAGAAAATTTAAACGCTCTGCCGCCCTTTGAGAACTCGCCCTATTTTTTTAAACGAATAAGGAGAAATCGATATGAAACCTCAAAACGCTCATACCACCCGTGAAAGCTGGTTACGCGCCGCTACCGACGAAATACGCCCGTATTTCGAAAAACTTGGTTACCGGCTGCCCGATAAAATACGATTTGCCATCGCCTTTACTTCGACCGGCAAACGCGGGCGCATACCGATTGAATGCTGGTATCCGGAATCTTCAGCAGATCAGCATTTTGAAATCATTATTCGCGCCGACATATCCGAACCGCTGGACGCTCTCAATAGGCTGGTTCCGGTTCTTGTGCATACGCTGCTTCCGTCATCCGTTCGATACGGCAAGGAATATAAGGCGATTGCGGTACGCATTGGACTGGAAGGCCCGATGCGCCATGCCACGGCAACACCGATCCTTAAAGAACGCTTGCAAGCTATCGCCAACAATCTCGGCCCCTTCCCGCATGCGATGCTTAACTTCGGCAGCGTTTCGAATGCTGAGAAGAAACAACCGGCGCGCATGCTGAAGGCGGAATGCAGCAAGACCTGTGGTTATACCATCCGTCTTTCGGAAAAATGGGCGCGGGCCGGATTACCGGTTTGCCCAGTCAACGCCAAACACGGCGCATTAAAATGTAATCTTCCGAATGATGGCGATGAAATAACAGACGCAGAAAACGAAGAATCCGAGCTTATTGTTTGAAATACCGTTTGACCATCTGTTCGATATCGCCTTCGGACATGCGCTCGAACTGTTCGCAGGCACTGGCGACAAATTCCATTCCTGCAAATTTTTCCGGGGATATATCGGGCGAGTTACGAAACAACTCGACCAGTCCCCGAATATCTTTCGCCGTCAATATGCGTTTTTCCGGCATGTAAATGACCTTCATAAAATTCGGCATGCCTCAATAAAATGATGCAGGCGCTTTGTCCAACCATTTTTCCAATTCGGCATACTGGCATTTAAGGCTTCGTCGCAGGCTTCGCAAGGTGTGGGTCGTATTACGTTGTAATACGACGCCCTCAATGGATGACGTTTCATCCATTGATCCCGCAGGGGCTGCCGCCCCATGCACCTGCCTTTTATTCAATTACCTTTCATTGGAGAAATTATGACCAACGATAGAATATCGAAAGATAAACCGCGCGCCTCGATGATCGTGGTGCGCGTCAATGACGAGCAGAAGGCGCTGGTCGTGCAGGCCGCTGAACGCGAAGGTCTGCAAATCTCAAGCTTCATCATCATGCTGCTCGTCCGGGTACGCATCCTGCCGGATAGCTGCCTGAAAAGGCTCAAGCGCCGCCCGGTGCCGTTCTTCAACGCGCTGCACGGGCTACTGGGCGTCGTCAACAAGATCGGCGGCAATTGCAAACAACTGGCCGTTTCCTTTCCGGATATGGACAGCTTGCACCAGACCCATACGCAGATCGTATTGGCGGCATCGGCCATTACCGATGCCCTGCAAGGAAAGAGAGTACCGGAGGACGTCAATCTTTATCGGTTGCAAACCGACATCACTCAGAAGGGCCATGATTTTAATCAGATCGTCAAAAGCGTGAATGCGGGAAAACCCAATCTTGCCGGACTCCCCGTCGTGCTCAAGGCCATTAACGATAGCGCCGACACTATTACTTCTGCCCTGACCAATGGCCTTCTTGAAAACTACGAAACACTTACCGACCGGGCCATGTCGGAAATGCGAAACAATATGAACAAGGCCGCAACCGGATTGACCCAATCGCAAAAGAGAGATGCCTAATGTGGATACAGGGGCGGCGGCGCGGCGGTGCCAAAGACCTGTCCACCCATTTGCAGAAAACCGACGAGAACGAGTCCGTCAAGGTGAGGGAATTGTCGGGTTTTTCCTTCAGTGGCTTGACCGGTAAAAACCTCGAACAAGCGCTCAGGCAGATGGAAGCCATCGGCTACGGCAAGAGCGATAAACGTAATCTTTATCATGCCATTATCTCTCCTGCTTACGGCGAAACATTAACCGCTGCGCAGCAGAAGTTCATGGTCGAATACTATGCCGCCCATATGGGCTTCAAGGGCCACCAATATGCCTTGGTCGAACACTGGAAGAAGGGCAAGCAGCACTTTCATATCGTTTTCAACATCATCGACCCCGCCACCGGCAAGACGCATGAATTGAAATGGACGAAGCAGAAGGAATGGCGCATCTCGCGGGGCCTCGAAGAAATCTTCGGCCTGTCCACCCCGAAACCGCAAGGCAAAGCGGCGAGGACATGGCAGATTCAGTATGGCAAACGCACTGGCATCGATCCGCGCAAGGCACGGAAAACAATTACGGCCATATATCACGCCAGCATGACGGCGAGGGATTTTCTGACCGGGCTGGACAAGGCCGGTTATGCCCTGACGCGCGGCAGGCGCGATCAACTGGTTCTGGTCGATAGGTTCGGCGGCACAATCGGCCTGATGCGTATGATCGAGGGCAAGAAGCTGGCCGACCTCCGCCGGAAATTCCCCGGCATCGAAAAGATGCAGCTTCCGTTGCATGCCGATCTTGTGAAGGCGCGTAAAGCGGTAAAGACCGGTAAAACCACGTCACCGCGCGTAGCCATAGACCCGATGCGTGTGCGTGAAGAAGTACAGAAGGCCTATCGCACCAGCAAGACCGGCGCGGAATTCTTCGCCAAGCTCAATAACAAGGAATACTCGCTTGGCCGTGGGCTGAGAGGTTTTGCCGTCATCGACATCAACGGTGGCCGCCACGATCTTGACCGGTCGCTTGGCAAAGAAGTGGCAAAGGGATTGGGCAAGAAATTCCCCGATCTGGCGGCGATACGTCCGCGCCCCGTGTCCGAAATCATCCGGCGCATGAAAACCGGAAAGTCACGCAAGACGGCCAAGCCGCTCAAGCGCACACGGCTGATGCGCAGACCACGCAAAACCTTATCGGTCGCAAGCCCGCTTACACTTCAACCGCACCGCTCCATACAGAAGCGGCGGCAAACGCAGCCACCTGCGCAAACCAGCAGCCCCGTCACGGCCCTGTTCAGCCGCGCGGCGGGGTTGATGACGGCGAGACAGCCGGAAAAACCGGCATCTTTCAAGCCGACGGCAGGCACAGGAGGCTGGCCCGCCGCCGCCATCGCCGATTGGGCGTCGTGGGGCCACAAGAATCCGCCGCTGTTTTTTGCGAAATGGCCGGAACTTGGAACAGGCCCCTCATCGAAACCGGGTGGGCCGGGGCTTTAGCTTTATTTCAGGCAAGGCAATCACCGATTTCGTAGGGCCACGATAATCAGCCTGCATTCACTGGCGTTCTTTTGTGCCGTTTTTTTCGAACTCGCATTCAAAGGAAAACACATGAACGACAAATCGATCATGGCGGATTGCCTTGTTCTGAATTCGCGCAACCGGCGCGTCTTTCGCACCCGGCAACACGGCAGCGCCACCATCCTATGGCTACATCGCGAGGACGTACTCAATTACCTCCTCAAAAATCAGTCGGAGAAATTACAGGCCGGAAACAAAGGCCGGTAATAGCCGCGCCCGCATGGTGCGGACGGGGTTTGTTTTTAAAGCATAAACAAGGAGAGTTTATATGTTGAATCTCGGAGCATTCGAAAGAGACGACAAGACGGGAAAAATCACTGGCGTTTTGTATGGCGTCAATATGTACCCGACAAAGCTGGTTTTTGAACCAATGGCGAGCGAGAAAGGTACTCCCTATTACAAAATCTTCGCCCAGTCTCAACACGCCACCGTCGAAGCCGGTGCCGCGTGGCCGAAGATCGCCAAAAATGAGCAAGCAAGACCTTACCTTGATGTGAAGTTGAGCAGCCCCGGTCTTGCCGCACCCTTTTACGGCAAGCTGATGGAAAGCGAAACCGTTCGCGGCCAGCACCATCTTCTGTGGGACGAGCCGAAGGTGGCACCGAAAGCCGAAACAAGGGCCACCAATGGCCAAACTTCGGGAACCTCGGCTGTGCGGCAAGCCGCGACCCTGACTCCGTGATTTCTTAAGTCTGAAAACATCGACCCTCGCAGGGCATTCACCCTGCGGGGGATTTTCCATGGAGACATATTATGAGCACCAACGCCCATTTGAGCGTGTTCGACCGCGTGACCAACAAAATCATTGCCGATCTGGAACAAGGCGTCCGTCCTTGGCAGAAGCCTTGGAACGGCAATCATGCGGCTGAGCGCATCGTGCGTCCGCGCCGTCACAATGGAGAGCCATATAACGGCGTCAACGTCCTGCTTCTGTGGGACGCCACACTTGAGCGGGGATTTGAAAATCCTACATGGATGACGTTCATGCAGGCCGAAGAATATGGCGCGCATGTGCGCAAAGGCGAGAAATCGGCGTTTGTCGTTTATGCCAACAAAGTCACCAAGACCGAAACCGATGCTAATACCGGTGCGGAAATTGAACGGCAAATCCCATTCCTGCGCGGCTATCACGTATTCAATGTGGAGCAGATCAAAGGATTGCCGGAAAATTTTCAGCTAAAAATGAATGTTCCGACCACTCCGACAGTAGGGCGACTGGAAAACGTCGATTATTTTATCAAGAACACGGGTGCCGTGATCCGGCATGGCGGCGACCGGGCCTACTATGCCGAAAGCAGCGATCATATCCGGATGCCATTCATAGATGCCTTCAGGGATGGTGAAAGCTATTACGCCACCCTCCTGCATGAACAAACCCATTGGACAAAGCACGAAAGCCGCCTCAACCGCGACTTCGGGCGCACCAAATGGGGCGACGAAGGTTATGCGAAAGAGGAACTGGTCGCCGAAATCGGCTCGGCTTTTCTGTGCGCCGATTTGGGCATCACGCCGGAAATTCGCGAAGACCATGCCGCTTATATCGGCCATTGGTTGAAAGCACTGAAGGACGACAGGAAGCTAATCTTTGCGGCGGCGTCTCATGCTACCCGCGCCGTCGAATTCCTTAAATCCAAACAGCCCGCCGTAACGCCGGACGCAAAACCGGAAACCGGCACCATCGCCATCCATCAAACCCTGTACGTCAGCCCGTCCATGGAAGTCGGTAAGCACTCATGGCGGTTATTGATCGAACGCGAAGGCCGGGGCTTGAGGACGCGTTACGAGTTTCAGGACGAAAGCGGAGCTTTCTGGCGGCGCAGTCAGGATTGGGCGCACTACGACATCAACGACACATATCTCGGTTTGCCGAAGGGTCTCAGAAAACTTTACGACCGCGAGCATCCCGCGCTGGTGAAATTTGGGGTAATCGCGCCGCCGTCGGCGTCGAGGCAAGGCGAATTGAGTCTTTCATAAATCAAGCTGATCGAAAGCAAATTACGCGGCAGCAGTGTCGCGCAAAGAAAGCGCCGCACCGAATTACTAGCACCCCTCTCGCGGCATTTGCCGATTCCAATTTTCGCATTTTTCAAAAAAGGAGGCATCGCCATGACAGAGGGCGACTCTCATCAAGAATTGAACAGATATCATGAAAACCAAATTGATATTCCAGAATTAAAAGACCTTCCAAGTCTCGCCACCGCATCCGAAGTGGCGCGTTTTCTTAAATGTTCCAAGCGTCATGTTTTGAACGAATGCAATGCAGGTCGAATCGCGTTCGTAAATATTGCAGGCCGATTTTTAATCACCCCAAACAGCATCAAAAATTATATTCAAGGGAGAATTCAACCATGCCTAAAAGCAATAAGGGAGCCTATCTCAAATGGATCGAAGAACGCCAATCGTGGTACGTCGTCTGGTTTGAGAATGGACGCATCCGTAAGAAATCAGCGGGCACTCGAAATCGCATCGAGGCTGACCAGGCACTCAGCCGACACAACATCGAAATAGACCAGCCGGTCGATGTTGTAAGCCCTACCAAGCGGATCATTGCCGACGTTTTGGCGGCCTATGCCGAAGAGCATTTAATCCACACAGCCAGTAAGGAAGCCGGTGGCAACAACATAAAATCCCTGATCCCCTTTTGGGGGCACAGGCCGGTTTCCGATGTAAGGCCCGTCCTATGCCGGGAATATGCTCAATACAGGCGCGATAAAGCCGCGAAAGCTGGCAAAAACGCATCCGATGGGCTCATTGCCCGTGAATTAGGCGTATTAAGTGCCGCGATCCGGCATGATTATAAGCAAGGGCGATTAGCTTCACCCATCCCTATCTGGAAGCCAGCGCCGACGGCACCGAAAGACCGCTGGCTGACCCGTCATGAGGTTGTCAGGCTCCTGAAAGCGGTCCGCGCCAAACGCAGAATTGATCCGAAGACGGGAGAGCTGCGTTTTCATTCTTACGCGCGGTGGCATCTGTCATTTTTTATTCTATTGGCCCTATACACCGCCGCACGGAAAGAAGCCATCCTTACCCTCACTTGGTCTCAGATCGATCTTGAACGGGGCATTATCGATCTGAACAAAACTGGCGGCAAAATCACCAACAAGCGACGCGCCATCGTTCCCATACCCAGCAAGTTGATGACCTTTTTGCGGATCGCCAAAAGCCGCGCTCCTGAAAATTACGCAGATAAGTACGTGGTGGAATATCTCGGTAAGCCGATATTGCGCATCGATCAAAGTTTTCGGCGGGTCGCAAGGGATGCGGGGCTAAGTGATGTAACTCCTCACACGCTTCGCCACACGGCGGCGACATGGATGGCACAAGCGAATGTGCCAATGTGGGTTATTTCAAAATATCTTGGCCATACGAGTACGCGGACAACTGAAAGAATATATGCGCACCACAATCCGACATTCCTGATGGAAGCCAAGCGTGCTCTTGAACGACGACCCGAAGTGAAATCAGAAAAATCCACAAAACCTTCAGCTGCAAATCTTATCAAGTTAACAATTTAAATTTCATGCTGCGGCTGGATCGGCATCGTCTTTGCGCGCTTCGTCCTCACGCTTAATCATCCGTTTTAAGCCATCTTTATTAAGCGTCAATGGCATCGGCTCAATAGCTTCCTCCGCCGCTTCAAGCAAAACCAGCCGGTCTTCACGTTGCCAGTGGTTCCAGTAAACCCGCATCAAATAATGGGACGCAAGCGTAATTCTTAAAAATGGTGCAAACGGCAAATCTTTCACCGCTTCGATCAAGCCTTCTTTTCCCCGTTTGCCCTCGACATCAGCAAGCCAGCTGCCCCAGATCAGGCGTTCAATTTTCCCGTCGGTTTTAACTCCCTCTAAACTCATTGCGAGGACAGGCTGTCGCGCCTGTTCGCATAACTGACCCATGATACGAAAGAATGGTTGCGCGAGAATATGGTACTCCAGAACATCCACTAAACTAATGATAAGTTTTTTCGTTTCTTCGCGATCACTTTTAGTTTCACGATTGTTATGGAAGGAATCAATAGTCTCGTCGCTTGTAAGTTCAGTTTTTACGGTGTTCATATCGACAGTCATTCGAACGCGTGTCCACTCGTCCAGTATTCTACTAGCCAAGCAAACGAGGTCGCTTGCAATGCGCCGCTTAGTTTGGCCGTCAAGATGCTCTGCGCCGGAACCAAGTAAGGTGGTACCTATTACCCATGCTTGAACAGCTGCGTTTAACCTTTTTATGTCATCACTTTCTGCAACTTTGTCTTTTACGCTGGCTTCACGCGCCTGTCTGGCGACCGTTTCACGAACACGGTCGGCAATGTCGAGGAGCTTTTGCTTTCTCTCATTATCATTGCGCCCCTTTTGAACGTCTTCCGCAGCTTTGCGAACGCTGGCTCGAAGCGCTTCAAGTCTTTCTGGACGGCGTATCATCGCCGGTTGTAATTCATCGGTCAACAAAACATGATCGCGCCCACCGGGTGACTTGAGGCTTGTCTTATTTGCCTCCAAGGCATCGAATATTTTCAATATAACTGACGTATCCGCGCCGATTTCAGCATAAAGATCAAAGGTTGCCAGATCGAAACTCGAATTACTCGGATCAAAATATTTTGTTGCCGCCTCGGGAGAGTGGGCTAATTCGACGGCCAATAAATATGATTCAATAAACGGTAATGAGAAACGGACTAAATCGTTATCAAAATGGAGAATCCCTTTCTCGACAAATGCTTGGATAAAGGCGATAGGGTCGATATTAAAATCATGCTGCTTTGCGAAATTGCCGGTAAAATCTATTAATTGGGTCTGGTTAAATACGGACTTTTCCACCTTCATCGCAAAAACGAGTTTCCGAAGAAACCGTGATCGCGTCGTGCGACTCAAGGGAATATCCGCGCCATCTCCCGCTACCAAGAAAGTGAGAAATCCATCAACCGCAAGCTGGATTAGCTCGGCGCGCCGATTTGCTTGGAGAAGGGCAGAAAGCATTTCCCGGGGTATACCTGCAAAATATGTCGGGTGCGCAGTAAGGTCGAACCGATTAAAAGTATCGCGCAGACGCAACGCAACTACTTCAGCAGCCGAACCGGTCATGCTGAAGTTCTTTTCAATAAAATGTGCGATTTCAACGAACGAAATTTTGCATACACGAAATACATCCATGGAAAACTTATCCAAAAATTCACTTTCGCGAACCAAATTTACATCATCGCGGCTGATAAATACGAACTTTGCGTCGCTGAAAGACTGAATTTGTTCGATAAGAAATTTCAGTCGGCTTTTTAAGCCAAGGGGAATATTTTCGACGATAAATACTAACTGCGCTCCCTTTTCTGAGGCCAACGCAGCCAACGGTTGCTGGGACATAAATTCAAATGTGGATTTCGGAGGCTTTATCGTGTCTCCATCAATAACGATGGGGAAAGCCTGTTTCCCAGCGATGTCCGCTTTCATTAAATCGTCCGCGATAACCCATGCCAAACTTTGCTCGGGGTAAGTGCGCTGGAGATTGATGAGTACCATCTGCCGATCTTCGACCACCTCACGGATTTCTCGCGGGATAGGCTCGGTTCTTTCTTTAATGCCGTTAGGATCATCGAGCATTTTTACTCTTGGGACCGGTAAGCGGTATCCTTTCGGTAGCAATCTGAATTCCGGCGATAATTCCCTTAACTTTTCGTCGATGCTTTGCCCAAGGTCGCGCACCATGGAATATATATCCGTGGGCGCTTTCGTCTGCTGTGCGAGTGAAACGTCAATACGCGTTTCTTTGTTCAAAGACTTTAAGACATTAACAAAGTAATGATTTTTAAACTGTAATTTTAAAAAACTCACAGCATTTGCGGCTGCAATACTGCGCACATTTCCGCTGCTTCTTTTTTCCAGTGCGCTTTTTCCATGATCAGCATAATCCGAAATTCCTCGGATTGTTAGCGCGTGAACACCTCGTTCTTGTGCTTGAGAAAATACGCCACCAGATTCCGTTTCGATTGCAAGAATCTTGCGATCAAGCGCATGAAGCTTGGCGTTATATTTTTTGCTTTTGCTGACCGTTCCACAAGCAATTGATCCACTGCGAGTTTGCGGTTTTGCAATTACGCGTTCCTGACCATCTCGCCCTATCGCAGGCTGAGATAATATTTTAGCTATTTCATCTGCTCGTTCTTTTTGCCAAGCTTCGTAAATACCATTCAAATCTGGCTGGGTTCGGATAAAATTAAGCGTTGTGGTTATATCTCGGAACGTTTGGTATTGGTTCGACGAGAATTCTAAATCTAATTCTCCATCGTCATCATCAATCGCCTTGCTGTTTTCCAAAACATCGACAATGCTACCGCTGTAGCATACGTCGCCAAGTTCCATGTCATTCGATATGCTTCCCGCGATGCCCAAGCACACAACAATGCCAGCTTTGTATGCATCCAAAATTCGGGCGGAGGCAAGAGCCGCATTTTGTTTTCCCATGTCTTGTTGCGCCGTGACAAGCATGCGAATAGTCGGATCGCCAGTATCCACCACATGCAAATATTGCGCGCCCGAACTACGATTTTCTCTAGACGGGAACACCTTCATAAACTCGCGAAGCTCTTCTTCGAGCGGAATAATTACGATTATATCGAAATATTCGTTGTCCATGGAGGGATGCTTTCGCTAAAGGCGTGAACCACCAGCCAACCTAAGTTTTAATGCGAGGGCAAGAGATAGATAAGGGAATTACGAGGAAAAGATAACTTACTGAAACAATTCGGCTATGAGAAAATAATGGCAGGGTTCCGCAGAAGTTAGAACGTTGAAAAAGACAAAAAGCGGTACCAATCAATCTTTGAGCAATAAGAAATTAACTTTTTAACTGACACGGAGACTGACACAAACCGATTTCTGCTGTCTGTGAGGGATAGCTAACCCATTGAAGAAACTGGAGGGCGACGAGGATCGAACTTTTTAATTTCAATTTTGATCTGGAAGGATAATTTTTTAAGTTTGGGGTAACTGTTACCCCCATAGTTACCCCACCATCCATTCTGATAATTGGGTTCAATCCTCGAAAACCATAGCATCATGCGAGATGTTTTCGCAGTCTTGCGTTTTGGAAGTGCCCATACATCATTAGACACATCAAATGCAAAGTTCGCAGCCAGACTGGTCAGCCTCGAATACACAGGCTGTAATTACATATTCCTGCAAAACCCCAACATTCTGCACCTAGTTTGCGCGTGACTCTTTCGAAGGCGATATGATATTGGCTGCGGTTAATAAAGTCTTAATGGGCGTCCTGCCCGTGCATGAAGAATGTCGTGCATACAATAATCAAACCGGGGTTCCCTTTGCTGGCCGCATCATCTCGCGCGTTGCGTTCGAGGCGTGCATTTGCACTTGGCATTGCTGCATGGATCAGTTCGAGCCATGCGTGGGCGCAGCAAGTACCTTCGACCGTTGAACCGGGTCGCGTACCGCAGCGTTTTCAGGAAGCGCCGCAGCCGCAAGCGCAGCCGGTTCCTGAAGTAAACATCGAACAACCTTCGATGGAGCCACCGCCCGGAGCTACAAATGTCACGCTGACGGTAACGCAATTTCAGATTACAGGAAGCACAGTTTATAAGCCGGAAGATTTTAACGATCTGACCACGCCATTCATCAGCAAGGAAATCACCCTCGCCGATGTTTACGAACTTGCCTCTCAAATTACCGCCCGTTACCGCAACGATGGTTATGTGCTGTCCCGCGCCATTATTCCTGTGCAGCATATATCTAAGAAGGATGCTGTCTTTAAGATCGAAATTATCGAAGGCTATGTCGATCAGGTAATATGGCCCGAAGGATTGAAAGAGCATTACCGCGATTTCTTTTCCAAATACGAAGACGAAATCGAAGAGGAACGGCCAAGCAATATCGAAACCATCGAGCGGGATTTGCTTCTAGCAAGCGACTTGCCAGGACTTAAGTTCTCTTCAGAATTCAAACCCTCGAAAGACCATGAGCAAGCGGCGACTCTCATCGTCACGATGACCGAAAAGCCGGTCGATCTTGAGGCCAGTATCAACAATCGCGGCGTAACTGGCGAAGGTTTCTGGCAGGGTACAGTCGGCGGCACGGTCAATAATGTCTTGGGTCAACACGAGGCGATATCGGTTAAATACATTACCGGCATTCCTTCGCCTGACGAACTCCAGTATTTTCAAGGCACATGGCGGCAGGTGATTACATCCGACGGGCTAACCCTTACCTTCGATGGTTCCTATAACCACGGTACGCCCAGCCTTTCAACGCTTCGCACCATCGATTATTCCAACGGCGGCCAGAATTTCGATGCGGCGCTATCTTATCCTGTCATACGTTCACGCAAGCAAAACCTTAATGTCTCAACTACAGCATTCGTGGAAAATACGGACAGCCATGCGCTTGGCAGCCTTTTCACCAAAGACGATCTGCGGGGTTTAAGGGCAAGCGCCGAATATGACCGCTCGGACAGCTTCGGCGGCACCAATCTGTTTCAACTTACTTTCAGCCGGGGCATCGATGGGTTTGGCAGCACCGATAATGGCTCTATTTTATCTTCGCGTACCGGAAGCCGGGTGGATTTCACCAAGCTCGAAGCTACCGTCAGCCGCACACAGGGCCTCGATTTTCTAACACCTAATCTTTCAGCTTATGGTTCTGCCTATGGCCAATATGCCTGGGATGCCCTGCCGACTGCCGAAGAATGCAGCTATGGCGGAAGGTTATATGGCCGTGCTGTCGATCCCTCGACGCTCATCGGTGATAATTGCGTCGATTCCTCGCTAGAGCTGCGTTACGACCTCTCCATTGCCCAAAACCCCTTTCACACCACCCAGCTTTACACCTTTGCCGATCAGGGCTTTACCGATCTCAATCTGGTGTCGGCGGGAACCCCGCGCAACCGTTGGGGTAGTTCGGCTGGTTTCGGTTTGCGCCTTGGTTGGCGTAGCGACTCAAAAGAGGACAATGATAACTTGCTGATAACCACCGAAGCCGCCGGCGGCTTCGGTGGCGACATAAGCGGCGAATGGAGCGGCCATGTGGCAGTCACGGCCCGCTATTAGAACAAGCAACATCCGGAAACGTTCATTGCGTTTCAGGTTTGTCGGGGCTCTCACTGTTTTCTGCATGGCGGGTGAGCCATGTTCAGTACTCGCCAATCCCAAGGGCGCTCAGGTTGTTGGCGGCAGCGCCAATATCAACGGCGAGAATACACCCCATCTTATCGTCAATCAGTCCAGCGACCGCACTATCATCAACTGGAATTCGTTCAATATCAGCGCGGGCGAGACAACACAATTCATTCAGCCCAATTCATCTTCGGTTGCGCTTAACCGCGTAACCGGCGGCAGTCCTTCCAGTATTTTCGGCACCCTTACCGCCAACGGGCGCGTCTTTCTGATCAATCCTGAAGGTGTCATTTTTGGCCCTTCGGCCAACATCAATACCGCTGGCTTTCTTGCCACGACGAATAACATCACGGACAAGGATTTTATGGCCGGAAATTATGCTTTTGGCATTCCCGGCAATCCCCGCGCTTCGATTATCAATCAGGGCCGTATTACAGTCACGGATGCGGGCCTTGCTGCTTTGGTTGCGCCCGGAGTACGTAACGACGGCATCATTATGGCGCGGCTCGGTCATATTGAATTGGCTTCCGCCAATGAATTCGCGCTCGATTTCTACGGCGACGATCTCATCAAGTTTTCCGTCAGCGATAATACCGCCATGCAAGCCGTCGATGTTTCGACCGGCCTGCCAATCAAGAACTTGGTCGAGAACACAGGAACATTGGAGGCAAACGGCGGCATTGTGGCGCTGACTGCCGTAACCGCAAAAGCCGTGGTCGATAGCGCCATCAGCAACAACGGCGTGATCGAGGCGCAATCGGTCGATCAGCAAGACGGCGAAATCATCCTCTCGGCACAAACGGCGGACACCAAAACCCCGGACGCTCCGGCACAGAATGTACTTGTATCCGGCACGCTTGACGCTTCCGGCAACGGAGTAAACGAGACAGGCGGCAAAATCCAAATAACCGGCGAGGATATTACGCTTAAATCCGCAACGCTCGACGCTTCCGGCAACGCAGGTGGCGGCAAGATTTTGGTTGGCGGCGATTATCATGGCGGCCAGCCTGATTCTGTCATAGAGAAATATGATCTTCCGTTGGAACCAGCCCCGGTGCCGAACGCCAGTAAAGTCACGGTTGATAACAAAACCAAACTTGACGCTTCCGCTATATACAGCGGCAACGGCGGCAAAACCGTCATCTGGTCGAATGATGAAACAGATTTTGCCGGAACCTTGCTTTCCAAAGGCGGCGCGAACGGCGGCAACGGCGGTTTCGTGGAAGTCTCCAGCCATGACTTGCTGAAATTTACCGGCCTTGCCGATCTCGGCGCGGCTAAAGGCAACTCGGGAACGTTGCTCCTTGATCCGCTTGATCTCTTCATTACCGGCGATGCTTCGGTTCCTGAAACCGGCGCTTCCGGCCTTACCGCTTCGGAAATAGAGGCACAGCTCGCCAACGATGATGTCATCCTCAGCACGGACAACAGCACCGGCGCACAGGCGGGAGATATTACCGTCGCTTCACCCATAAGCTGGTCAAGCGATCATATTCTCAACCTCGATGCTTATCACAGCATAATGATTGCTTCACCTATCGCCGTGAACGGTCTAGGCGGTCTTATTTTCACCACCAATGACGGCGGGACAGGCGGAACACTGAGTTTTCCCGGCGGCAACGTCACTTATGCCAGTCTGTTGGGAGGCCTCATCATCAACGGCAATTTTTACAAGCTCGAAGACAATTTACCCTCACTTGCCGAAGATATGGCAATTAATCCAAATGGGTATTTTGCGTTAGCAAAAAGTTATGACGCCAGCAAGGATGGCGCTTACAGCAACACACCTCTTGGCAATTTCGAGGGTTTTGCTTTTACCTTCAACGGCACTTTTGAAGGCTTAGGAAACACCATCAGCAACCTGACGGCTGCCTACGGCCTGTTCAATGGCATAGGCCAATATGGCCTTGTTGAAAATCTTGGCCTGACAAATGAAACCATAACCGGCATCGGCGATACAGGCGGTCTTGCCTCCGACAATGAAGGCACAATTCAGCAAGTTTATACGACGGGAGCGATCAACAGTGCCTGCTGTTACGTTGGCGGACTTGTCGGGTATAATGCAGGTGCAATCAAAAACTCTTTCTCAACGGCATCCGTTAGTGACGACAACACTAACGGTGGGGAAGGCAACCAATATTCCTATGTTGGCGGTTTAGTCGGCTGGCAAAACGGTAGCGGCTCGATTCTGAATTCTTATGCAACTGGAAACATTAGTTCTCTGCCTAGTTTCTGGCCCGCAAATTCCAGCACTGCCGTTGGCGGCTTAGTAGGCAGAAATGAGGGCGAAATAGGCAATGCCTATGCTACCGGCAACATAACCGGGGCTCGCGGCAGTTTTGGCGGGCTGGTTGGCCAAAATTTTGGAACAATTGATTATGCTTTTGCCACTGGAGACGTAACAGGTGATTACCAGCAATATTATGGCATTGATTTTTTTATCGCCGCTGGTGGGTTAATCGGGCAAAGTAATTTTGGTGTAACCAACAATTCATTTTCCACAGGAAACGTCAGAATTACCAGCCCCTTTACCCTTTCAAATGGTGTTCCCTATAATGATTCCTCCGGTAGCGCTGGAATTTACGCTGGAAGTTTTGTGGGCTGGAGCGGTAGCTCTGCGGTCAATAATTCTTATGCGACTGGCAACGTCAATGTAGAAAGCGGCTTATATTTTTTGTCGAGCACCTCCATTTACGTTGGTAATTTTTTCGGTATTGGTTCCACGGCATTATTGAGCAGCTCAGGGGCGTCGGGAACGGCAGCGGACGGAAATTATGGTATAAACATTAGGAACCAGAATACCTATACGCTGTCTAACTTCACTGTTCAAAACTACCCCAGCTTAATTCCGCCTCTCTCAGCGGTAAATACTCTTTCGGCAGGCTCTACAGATCAAACCTGGAACGTCGCGGCAGACAGGAACAGCGGCCAGCCTTATCTCTGGTGGCAATACCCACCTTCCTATGCATCACAGACGCCTGTCTCGCCGGGGAATAATTCGGGTGGGGATTCAGGAAACGCGGGTTCATCCCCTCCTTCCAGTCCGGGCGGAACTATTAATCCGGGCGGAAGTGGCGGAAACTCAAACACAAGTCATGAAATTGGGGGCGGTCAAAATAATGGTAATTCGGATAACTCGCCTGCCGATGTTGCGCTTTCTTCATCCTTACTCAATCAGACAATCCAAACGCTTTTGCTGCAAGAAAGGCAGCAAGATATTGCCGACCTTATGAAGACCAACAGCCAAATGCAAACTTCGACTAATTTCGTGCCGCCGTTTCCTTCTTTTCTATATCCGATCAACTTTGCCTTTGACCCAAATTCATCCCCCGAAGATGCTAAATCTTATAGTAATGCTGGAGAGTCTATAAACGATGACACTGATAGCAGCGCTGACTTTAGCCAAGATCAACCAGGCTGGCATGATTACACGGTGGGGCCTGATCTAATATGTTCGGCGGCGCAAGCTTGTTCGCGTGAAGAAATAATAGATCAAATGTCTCGCTATGCGGTGCCTGGCCAAGATCCTTCAAAATCGGTTATAAATTTGGGAATATATCATGTGTATGATCCAAGGACAGGAATATACGCAGGTAACGTTATCACCACAGTTACTAATCAAGGTTTTACCATTACCAATAGAACATTGCCTGGCCATTTATTCTATGATGGAGAAATTATCAGAACCGCCGTCCAAATAGACGGTGCATGGTATATCACGACTCATGGATTTGGAAACAATGTTATACTAGGTGCGAACATAATAAATGAGTGGCAAGGAAAAAAGATTTTTGAATATTTAGATAAGGAAATGCAAAACAATATCGCAACACATCATCAAACTATGGGGGCCCAATGAAAAATAAATGCATCAAATACATCGTACTGATGATTTTTGCAGTTGGATTTGGAATTGCATGTGGAAAAGCGATGGCAGAAAATACTGATGCAGGCATGCCGATAAAAGTTGTGAATGTTACAATTCGCAAGGAATTTCTCAATCAATTTGTTAGTCAAACAAAAAAATTTGCTGAAGATAATGCTTTTGCAATAAGAGTGGCCCATAGCAGTCCAAATCCGAATGACATCCTCCTTCAGCTGTGGCGCGAAGATGTTAAGTTGATCGGAGTTAATATTGCCAACACGGATTCGACTAATTTAGCTTTTGAAATTGGTTTCTATAGAAATGGAGATAAACTTATATCTGGCGATAGTATTACACAGCTAGTAGTAGATTTTAAGAAAACTGTTGGACAGGTACAAAGCGCAACTTTTCCAGATGAAATTAAGCACTAATATAAGAAAAAGCTTTTTCAGAAAGAAGAGCGTAATAGTTCATGTGCCTACAAAGACAATCCATCCTTTCCCCATTTCCTGAAATATTCGAGCCAAGAGATTCTGCCTTCACAGGCGGCAAGAAAGTCGAGCCATTGTTCCCGGCTCATGTTTCCATATGACATTGGGCGTTGGGGCATTATTTGTGGCGGCGGCGTTTCGACCTTCGCCGGTTTCGACGGAATGCTGTGAATGACGATTGGCAAATTTGCGAACGGCAAATCGTTGAATGTCGGTTTCCTCCCTGTCGCTGGCACGTATCCACTCGTAGAAACAGACTGATGTGGCCGCCTACCGGAAACCACAACCGGATTCCGTGATCGCGCCTGAGATAAAGTTCTTCTTCCATACGTCACCGGGCCGAATGATTGTTTCCGGGGTTTGGCTCTCCTTTTCAGCGTTGACTTGATCTGCTCCTTGCCTTCCGCAACGGTCGGCAGTTTCCTGGTGTCGATGTCGGCTAATGCGCGGCGCAGCACAGCTTTGGTTGGACGGCCATAGATCATGCTTGATAGAGCCTTATGTTGGCCCCACGGCAGGACAAGCACAAACTGGCTCTTGTCACCCCGGCAAAGAATGATGCCTTGAGCTTTCAGTGCTGTATGGAATCCTTGTCCGCTTTTGATGCTGTTAAAATCCTTGGTGATCTGGTTACGCATTTCCCGAATGTCGTAGCCGTAGCGCTTGGCCCATTCCACTTCCCAATGCTTGAAGTCGCGGCCTCGCGCATTCATCGGCTTGAGCTTGAATGCTTTTTCTATCTGGCGCTGGGTCTTCTGGTGAATGGCATAATCGTTGCCCATGTTCTTGGCCGGGCCGCCGTCAGGCGGAAAGCGGTTCCACAAAACGTGATAATGCGTCCGGCCTTTCTTGACGTGCTCGACGATCATTCTGCCATGACCGGTGAGACCAAGATTTTCCTCAAGCATCTGGACGGCCAGCATGGCTTCCTGGCGTGTCCAAGGTCTATCCGGCTCAGGATTGATCTTTGCGCTGTAGAGGGGCTTCTTGCATCTGGTGCCTTTGGCCGATAGTTCGATCATCTGCAAGGCTTCATCCGCGTTCTTCGTCGCAAAGCCAGAAACGTCCAGTACCGTTATTTGCTCGTTTTCTTCCCCGCGCAGATAATGATCGCGGGATGCCTGAGTGCATTTGATCGACTGCCCTTTGATAAGAACAGCCATGCTCAAATCTCCTTCAGGGCTTCGACAATGGCGCGGGCTGCTACGATAAGCTCGGCAAGGGCGGCATTGGCCACCTTGGGATTGGCTCCGACACCACGGAGAGCCACGACAAGCTGATTGACGACATTGCCCGCCTTATTAATCACCCCCATGCAGCGCCGCAGCTCATCCCAATCGGCCCGCACCCGGCGTGCGGCTCTTTTGCCGGGTTTGCCCAATGCTTGCAGGCGCAGATACGAGGACTTCTCCAACCCGGCTACGGCAGCATTAAACTCGATCAGCCTTCGTTCTTCCGGGGTGCAGCGGAAGAACATCAGTTCCGACATACGGCGGAACTCGCTGCGCACGTTGCGCGGGGTTGATGGGGCTTGGCCCCTCACCAGTCCGTCCGCCGGAGCCTTGGCGAAGGCGGATGGTTTTGACGAACCGCCCCCTTCGGCGGTTTGACAAAACATTACTGGCGCTTCTTCTGAACCACAGGTTTTACAAGTATCAGGTTTTGAATCGGGCATGGATTACCTCTTTCAAAAAATACGTGGCGGGAAATATGCGAAGGGAGATTTGTGCTTTATGCTTTTGGAAGCTGCCGGGCATTAATCCGGGCAGTCAGCCACGCATCGATCTCGCTTTCGAGCCAGCCCACGGCGCGAACACCGAGCGTTATCTGTCTTGGAAAAGAACCGGCGGCGATGTGCTGGTAGATCGAAGCCCGCTTTAACCCGACGCGGGCCATGACTTCCGGCAGGCGCATGATTCGGGCTGAGCCTGTGACGGTCGTAGCAGCCGCCGCAAACTGAGCCGTACTGCAAGAGGCGGTGGAGCGACCGCCAGAGTCTGGCGTAACCGCCTCTTGCTGCCGTAAGGCAACTTCTTTTTCAACCGAAGCGGGTAATTTGGTGTCTGAGCTGCTATCATTCATTTTGTCTCTCCTTGTGGCTTAGGCATAAAAAAACCCCCGTTCGGAAGAACGGAGGCGTGTAGACGTGGCAAAGCATGCGGGCGGCGCTAGCTACCAGCATGAAAGGTTATGGTTTCAGAGCGGGTCTGTTGTCGGATGTGATTCAGGCAAAGAAAAACCGTTGCATTTTACACGGTTCTCTATTGTCAGACGCATTACGACATAGGACGATTGTATACTACAAAGCGATTTTATTCAATGAAATTCAATAGTTTCAAGGAAATTTTCTTCGTTGTCTCAGGACGTCCATGAACGTCTATCAGTGTCCATGAGCGTCTATTCTAGGGTGCTTGCAGGCGGAAGAATTTTTTCCCCTCTCATCTTATGTGTGCAGACTCAGCCAACTGAAGGGTAGGTCAATCTAAAAACTTGCTTATGTTTCTATGTCCCCGTTCTTTTGTTTAGTTTCAAGGAAATCGCGAAGATGCATAATAGCGTTAACGGGAGATTGAAAATCATAAATTATTCTTTCGATAATTCCGGTTCCCATAGTGATTGTCTGACCTCCTGCTGTTGCCTTAATGATCCGGCCATCGCATTCAGCAAGGTGCAAGGGTTGTTGGAATGCTTTCCGGCTTTCCTTTGCACCGCCCAAACTAAACATGTTGGGAAACAGCTTATTGCCGACAAATATAAATTTGTTCAGATCAAGGGATAATACTACGCACACTTCCGATTTCAGTATTTTCGTAAGAATCTCCAATGGCAGGTTAAGCGATGCAAATGGCTTAACGCTCGGGTCTGCGAAAGTATCCGTCAAATTGTAAACTGGTGATGTGCATTTTATTAAATCCATCCAAGGGTTAAACCCCACATAGGCCATATCAGCTTGGGCGTATGCACCAAGAAATAGGCAATCGTCTACAGAATCGATAGCCCAAATTTTATCTGGGCCAAGCTCGCCGCAGCAACGAACGATTTTGTCTTGATAACCCTCAAATTCTGTCGGCACTGTTGTTATTGAAACTTTAGCGCCCGTATTGGGGTCTGATCCCATTTCATTGTTTATGGTCTCGGTTACTGTTTTTGCCCGGCCATATTGCCGCTTGACCCTCTCAAATTGTTTGAAATCTTTGGGTGGAAGGGCACTGGTGACATGAGCATTAAATTTGGGGCATTCGGATTCAACCGCAAATTGCGCCATTTCGGTTAATAGGTGGTTTTTCTCCCCGCTCTTTAATTCAATGAAATATTTTGCCCCTTTCTCTGCATCGAAAAGCAATACGTCACCATTGTGAACGAATGTCGTTAGATCAGTCAGAATTGCCATATTGGACGCTACGGAATTATATTCATCAACGATGGGCAAAGCGTCCGCGATATTGGCAGCGGAAAAGTTATGCTCTCCGCCTTTAACGGACAATCTCCTTATGGTCGAATGCTCGTTGAGAAGGACAGACCATGCAATCGAATCCTGCATTCGCCGCAGGATTTTGATTTCTAGGTTAAGCCGCCTGATTTCGTTCTGCTCGTTTCCTAATGGTATATCCTTCGTGAGTTTTTCAACAGAAGTTAAATTCTCCAAAATCTTTTTTGCTATCAAGGATTGTGCTTGCTTCCATCCCTCGTGGACGAACCCGGAAAAATTCAGCCAATCTTGGTGGTTTTCTGGCGCAGCAGGGTGTTTGGAAATGCCATATTCACGGATTAGAAAAAGTAATTCTGTGACAAATTTCTTGAATTCGTCACTAAGATATAGACCAAGAGGCACATAAGGGCGAAAGTCCTCCGGGATTGCCTGTTTCTTTTGCAGTTCGCGTTTCTGGTTCATCGGAATCTACCGGCTTTCCTATTTCTCCTGTCTGAGCTTATCCAAATAATCTGCCCATTTCTGCATCATCTTTTTGCGTTCCACCAAATGGGCGGTGCGGTTATAGGCTCTGCCGTTAGGGTCACGCACGGCATGGGCTAGTTGATGCTCGATATAGTCGGGCCGGATATGCAGCACTTCATCCAATACCGTCCGCGCCATTGCCCGGAAGCCGTGGCCTGTCATTTCCTCTTTAGGAATTCCCAAGCGACGTAAAGCCCCGAGGATAGTATTATCACTCATCGGTTTTTTGATGCCGCGCGGGCTAGGAAACAGATAAGCACTGCGTCCGGTTAGAGGCTGCAATGCGTCCGGTTAGAGGCTGCAATTCTTTTAGTATTTCCACGGCCTGACGCGCTAAGGGAACAAGGTGCGATTGCCGCATTTTCATGCGTTCTGCCGGGATGTTCCATTCGGCTTTATCAAAGTCGATTTCTTTCCATTCTGCCTTTCGCAATTCGCCGGGACGAACAAATACCAATGGGGCCAAACGCAAGGCGGCGCGGACGATAACGCTGCCCTCATAATCATGCAGAACACGCAACAAAGTACCTATGGCTTTCGGATCGGTCACAGCCGCGTAATGGCCGCTTTTTACCGGCTTCAATGCTCCTCTTAAATCGGCGGCAGGGTCACGCATGGCGCGGCCTGTGGCAATCGCATAACGGAATATCTGCCCACATGTTTGCAGTAGGGAATGAGCCGTGTAGTGTGCTCCCCTTGTTTCCGTGCGGCGCAAGACGGCCAATAATTCAGGAGCTAAAACATCGGCAATTGGTCGTTCGCCAAGCCAAGGAAATATATTGTTTTCAAGGTATCCTGTGACCTTCTTGGTATTCGCGGGCGACCAAATAGAAGACTGTTTGCCAATCCATTCCCGCGCCACTACTTCAAAGGTATTGGCCTGACTATTGGCCCAAGCATCCTTTATAGCCCTGCGGTTAATGGCGGGGTCTATTTTATCAACCAATTTGCGGCGTTCTGGGTCGCGCCGGTCGCGGGCCATTTTGAGGGAAACGTCAGGATAGACCCCCAAGGACAGTAGTTTTTCCTTCTTATTAAAGCGGTATTTAAAACGCCACCATTTA
>Ga0206979_1035_pt1 | contig 24033 bp, 16 predicted proteins | sample Alteio_BWMinCont_19_FD_153463 | JGI IMG/M metagenome (GOLD analysis project Ga0206979, IMG submission 153463) | Enriched cells from forest soil in Barre Woods Harvard Forest LTER site, Petersham, Massachusetts, United States -... | ecosystem: Environmental > Terrestrial > Soil > Temperate forest >... | reverse complement strand
GTTTGTTTTAATTATTTGATATTCTTAGAAATATTGCGCAAAGAACTATAGACGGGATGATATTCGGTTTATCTTATTATTAAATTTTACAAGGCATCATATAAAAGATATCCATTAAGGCCAATGATGATAACTCCTATTAATATCGCTGCAAATTTCAGGATTTTATTGTTCGCAAACTGACCCATTTTTCGCTTGTCATTCGTAAATACCACAAGAGGGACTACTGCAAAGCCCAACTGCATGGAAAGGATTACCTGGCTTAATACCAGGAGGTTTCCTGTACCTCGTTCACCATAAATAAAAGTAACAATAAAGGCTGGTATAATGGCAATTGATCTCGTAATAAGCCTGCGAACCCAGGGTTTTAGTTTAATATTTAAAAACCCTTCCATCACAATTTGACCCGCAAGGGTTCCCGTTAATGTTGAGTTTTGCCCGGATGCTAAAAGAGCTACTGCAAAAACAATACTGGCGAGCGTAGTGCCTAACAGGGGTGTCAGTAATTTATGAGCATCCATAATATCAGCTATATTCTGATGGCCGCTGGTATGAAAGCTGGCTGCAGCCACTATAAGGATAGCTGCATTGATAAAAAATGCAAACATCAGGGCAACGGTACTATCAATACCGGCGAATTTAATAGCCATTTTTTTCCCGGTTTCTGTTCTGGGATAGTCGCGGGTTTGAACAATACTGGAATGCAGATAAAGGTTGTGTGGCATAACTGTAGCGCCTATTATTCCAATTGAAATATAAAGCATTGATGGATTGGTCACAATTTCCGGCCTGGGCAGCAACCCGCTGAGTAACGGGAATACTTGCGGATGAGATAGTATCATTTCAAAAACAAAGGAACCCATAATAATGAGAATCAAAGCAGCCACCACACCTTCGATAAGGCGGAATCCTTTGTATTGAAAAAACAATATGATCAATACATCGAACGCTGTGACAACCACCCCCCATGTAAGTGGTAAGCCAAATAAAAGGTTTAAAGCAATGGCGGACCCTATGACTTCAGCCAGATCGCAGGCTGCAATGGCTATTTCACAAAGTATCCATAAAGAAAAGCTTACTGCCGGATGATAATGGTCTTTACAGGCCTGGGCAAGGTCGCGCTCGGTAGCAATGCCAAGTTTTAAGGCAAGGTATTGAAGGAGAATGGCAAATACATTTGAAATGAGAATAACCGTAAGAAGTGTGTACCCAAACCTGGCACCCCCTGCAATATCTGTGGCCCAATTGCCCGGGTCCATATATCCAACGGCCACCATGAGGCCCGGTCCGGTAAATGCAAGAAGTTTTTTCCAGAATCTGCCTTTTAAGGGTACCTTAATTGTGGAGAAAACTTCAGATAGAGAATTCCCTGTTTTAGCATATCGCCAGCCTTCTGAACTATTTTTCGTTAACAAGGACATTCGTAATAAACTGTTATATTTGCCTAAAATTATTATTTCGCTTGCAAAACTACAAAGTTAGATTCATCTAACAAAATTATTTTGTAAATATCTTATGATTATTTTTGAAGCATCTTAAAGAGAGCATGATAAGCCACACCGAAGAAAACTACTTAAAAGCTTTGTACAACCTGGCGTCAGACACAGGTGAGGTTTCTGTAAGTGAATTGTCAATCCAATTAGGAATCAAGAAGCCTACAGTAACGAGTATGATGCAGGCTTTGGCCAAAAAAGATCTTGTCCTTTACGAGAGTTATAAACCAATCAGGCTTACGGAATCCGGCAAAAAAGAAGCACGGATCATTATCCGAAAACACAGGCTCACTGAAATGTTTTTAGTTGAAAAGATGGGATTTGGATGGGAGAACGTACACGAGATAGCCGAACAGGTGGAACATATCGACTCACCGGAATTTTTTGAAAAGATGGATGAGCTTCTCGGGCGACCGAGGTTAGACCCTCATGGTTCGCCAATTCCAGGCGTTAATGGGGAAATGATCAGTGTGGAAAATTATAAACTGAGCGATTGCAAAGCAGGCGAGGAAGTTATTTTATCAGCGGTTATAAATACCTCTGCGGAATTCCTGACTTTTCTGAACCAGTATGAAATAAAGCTTGGCATACATATAAAGATTCTATCCATTGAGCCATTTGATCGATCTATGACAATCAGTTATGGGAGCCGAACCGCACAAGTGCTTAGTCATACAGTTTGTGAAAGATTGCTCGTCGAAAAACACCACTGATTCCTTTCATGAAAAATTTCTCGCTAAATATTTCTTTTTGTGACTTGGCGCCTTTGCGAGAGATTTTTTTCTCGCAAAGGCGCCAAGTCGCAAAGAAAATCTACACGTGGAACCAAATGTTATTTACGTGGAAATGTGCCGCAAGTATTCAGGGCCTAACTCCTGATGCCTAAATTAATGCAAACTAATATTCTCCGACCCTCCGGAAATAATACTAAAGTCAGATTGCTTGGTATCCTGGCTGCTATTTGAATCTTTTCGGCGATAGATCAAAGTATAGTTCCCAGGCTGAAGATTGAGGGATTCCCTTCGCGCTGTTCCAGCCCCATTGATATCAATTACATATTCAAGCGTATTGTTTCTCTTCACAAAAAGTTGACCGATGATGTCATTGGGAAATGAGATTTCAAGGTCACCTGATTCCGGAATATGTAAAGTTGAAGTGGTATCCTGGCTGATTCTGATGTTTTTCAGCGATATCTTGGGCAATACAAGAATGTCTACATCATAATCACCCGTCAGATATCTTGCTGTGGAATTAATAGACTGTACGTTGACGATATTATTATCAGTCGCCCTTTTTACAATGCACTGCACATAATATTCATTAAGCGAAGCTGATTTGACAGTAAGATAGCCCATTGGTGCTTTTAGCGCAATGATATTATTCTGCGCGCCGATTAAGCTAATACCTTTTTTGAAAACGGGCGGATCAGAATTTACCTGCAGATTATAGATGATCGAAGGATCTACTGAAAAGGTATCAGGTTTGCCGTTACCGGTCATGGTATGATAAAAATTGTATTCTACTTTCCCGCTTTTGGCATTTGTAAAACACATTTCCGCATCTGTTTCTGTTGCATCACCATTTTTGTCAAGCAGTTGTACCGTGATAGTTGTGTTGTTAACTGCTTCTGATACGACGTTCGATAATATCTGGCCCAGGTCTTTTTCATTCTGAGGGAGGTAATATTTCCCAACGCATTCAAAAAATTTCATCTGTTCCTCAGAAATTCCGATGCCAACAATATAGGGTCGCAGAATGATGTTTCGTGCCTGCAGTTGCTTCGAGACTGTGCATGGATCACCATCACATTCTTCGATACCATCGGTGATAAGTATGACAACGTTTTTCCCGTCTCCCGCAGGAAAGTCATTTGCAGATTGCGTAAGCGAATAAGCAATGGGCGTATAGCCGTTCGGATTAACCCCTTTGACAAATTTTATGATTTCAGCGACATTGTTTTTATGAAAACCAACGACAAGTTTAGTGTCTTTACAATCATGGTCTGAAACAGGGTTTTGAAAACCATAGCACCTGAGTGCAATTTCAACATTTTCAATGTCTTTCAAGCTGTCAACCAGGTTAATCAGGATCTTTTTCGCGGCTTCCATCCTGGTGGTATTACCCCATTTGCTTTTCATACTACCAGATGCATCCAATACAAATAATATACGGGTGTGTTCTTTTGGAGCTGCAAGGGTTGTGCCCAGCTGAAAACAAACAGATGCTAAAATGGTGAAGAAAAAGATTTTAAAGCGCATGTATTAAAACTAAAAACCAAATATCAAATTGATAATGCGCAAAAATACATATTTAAAGTAACCTCTAAAACTTTGTTTAGTGAAGATGGGTGGTTTGCGCAGCCATAGCCCTGACCCTAAAGGGAACCACAGATAGTTTGCCTAAGTGAGCTGCATTCCATTTAGTGCTCCATTTTAAATTTCTAAGAGCAGAAATCTGTCTTATCTCCATTAAAGATTCGGAAGAATGATTCAGATTCAAACCATCGACAGTTCCCTTTAGGGTCAGGGCAAGATAAATGCACCTTTTATAGAAATGTTATGTTAACAATCAAAGACCTAACTTTGAACCAGAATCAATGATCCCTGCTTGCGCAGGCAAGAGTTATCAATGATCAATTGTCTGGAAGGAATTAGTTTAAAATTTTTGTCCCTTCAAAACGTCTATAGTTAAGGTAATGGTAAAATTATTAGCACCCGCCCTAACGTGCCTCCACCCAGCCATGCCATTAGAACGAATTTTCGGTATGGGCGGGCATTATCACATCAACACCCGCCCGAACGTGCCTTTTTGGTACGGGCAGGCATTATCACATCAACACATTATCCTTCATGCCTAAAAACAAAAGAAACAAAACAACAAACAAAACCAGTTCTACCCAAAGAGGGGGAGACAAAAGCAAAAGATCTGTAAAAAGTTCTCTCGTCAATTTTCTTAGAAATAATTCAACTGAGCCATTTAATTACAAACAAATGGCCGACAGGTTGGAATTGCGAAGCAGCGCAGAAAAAACTGCCCTGATCGACGCACTGGAAGAATTACTTCAGGAAGGTGCGCTCGAAGAAATAAAGCGCGGTAAGTATAAATCCTTATCCATTACCCAATATGCCGAGGGTAGAGTGGATATGACGAAATCAGGTTCCGCATATATTATTATAGATGGTGTGGATGAGGATATTTATATCTCCCCATCCAAAATGAAAGGCGCGTTCCAGGGTGACACCGTAAAAGTACTTCTCTATGCCAGGAGTAAAAACCGTCGTCCGGAAGGGGAAGTGGTTGAAATCCTTCAACGCAAAAAAGAACAGTTTACCGGTATCCTGCAGGTTCACGAAAAATTTGCTTTCCTGGTTCCCGACAGTAAAAAAATACCCGTGGATATCTTCGTACCCATTAGCAGGCTCAATGGTGCCAAAAACGGTGAAAAGGTACTTGTTAAGGTATTGGAATGGGCCAGCGAAGGCTCTAAAAGCCCGATAGGCGAAGTTATAAAAATATTTGGCAAACCGGGTGAGCATTTCGCAGAAATGAATGCGATTATTGCCGAATTTGACCTGCCTGAGGAATTTCCTTATGAGGTTGAAAAAGAGGCTAAAGCCATACCGGAAGAAATAACTGAAGAGGAGATTGCAAAGCGTTGGGATTTTAGGGGAACGCCTACATTTACCATTGACCCTGAAGATGCCAAAGATTTTGATGATGCACTCTCCGTGAAAAAAACGACAGCAGGCTGGGAGATCGGGATCCATATTGCAGACGTATCTCATTATGTAAAGGAAAACACTGCATTAGACAAGGAAGCTCTTGAGCGTGGAACCTCCGTATATCTTGTCGATCGTGTGATACCGATGTTACCCGAAAACCTTTCTAATAATCTTTGTTCGCTAAGGCCGGATGAAGACAAGTTATGTTTTTCAGTGGTGGTTACCCTTGATGAAAATGCTAACATCAAAAAAGAATGGTACGGTCGCACCGTCATTCGTTCATTGAAAAGGTTTTCTTACGAAGAAGCGCAAACGGTTCTTGAAACAGGCGAGGGAGTTTATGCAGCTGAGTTGTTAAGGCTCAACAGCCTGGCTTATAAACTCAGGGAGAAAAAATTTGCGCACGGCGCCATTTCATTTGAATCAGAAGAGGTAAAATTTATTTTGGATAAAAACGGCAAGCCAACGGGAGTTTATAAAAAGGTACGCAAAGACGCCCATAAACTTATTGAAGATTTTATGCTTTTGGCAAACCGAAAGGTGGCAGAATTTATCTTTAAAAAAGATGAAGAATTACATGACCGGCCTTTTGTTTACCGGGTACACGATACACCTGCTGAAGAAAAACTAGCTAATTTTTCGCGTGTAGCGGCACGTTTCGGACACGTTCTTAATTTCAGCACACCAAAAAGCGTAGCTAATTCTATGAATAAGCTTCTCGCTGAAATTGAAGGCAAGCCGGAACAGAATATCCTTCAGAACCTTGCGATTCGTTCCATGCCGAAAGCATTTTATACCACCCATAAAAGCAGTCATTATGGATTGGCATTTGATTACTACACCCATTTTACCTCACCAATACGTCGTTTTCCTGATGTGATCGCGCATCGTTTGCTTGCCCGTTATTTAGAAGGAAAAAAAGGGATGGACCAGGATTATATCGAATCACAGGCCAAACATTCCTCTGAAATGGAGATAAGGGCAGCGGAAGCCGAACGCGCATCTATTAAGTACAAACAGGTAGAATATATGCTCGATAAAATAGGGGATGTATTCGAAGGACTTATTTCGGGCGTTACCGATTGGGGCATTTACGTGGAGATTATTGAAAACAAATGCGAAGGCATGGTCCGAATGAGTTCGCTTGATGATGATTATTATGTACTCGACGAAGCGCACTATATTATACGCGGAACGAATTCAGGCAAGATGTATCAATTAGGAGACATCGTAAAAGTAAAAGTTATTGAAGCAAATCTGCAACAGAGAACAATAGATTTTGCTTTCGCAGAGGAAGAATTAAAGTCAAAATAGGGGTTCAAAATTTAGTCATCCTATGATTGAACCCCTGTTTTGACTTAGTGCCGGAAGTATGAAGTCGCCGACTTTTGCCCCGATACTAAAGGGAACCTCAGATTATTCTCTATTGGACTCCTCACTTGATAGCCAATCTTTAGAAAATATTGTAGCAAACGATCTGACGTTCCCCCAGGGCCTGCAAAGGCAGACTTTAGTACCAGAGCTATAGTATTATTCTATTGATTAATAACGTTATAAAGCCCTGATAGGTTAGGGGAAAGTACGATTTCTGTCCTACGGTTTGCCTGGCGTCCATCAGGAGTATCATTTGTTTGAACAGGATGGAATTGACCTTGTCCGGAAGTGGTAATGCTATTTGGATCAAGGCTATAGTCCTTGGTCAGGACACGTGCTATGGAAGTTGATCTGATAACACTAAGGTCCCAGTTGTCTTCAAATTTTGCTGTTTTGATGGGTACATTATCGGTATAACCTATAATTTCCACATTGATATTCTTGCCGCTTCCGTTTAGCACCTCAGCCAATTTTCCAAGCGCTTCTTTACCTTTAGGGTCTACTACAGCACTACCTGATTTGAAAAGCAGTTTTTCCTGGAGAGCCACATAAATTTTACCATCTTTTATGTAAACACTTAGCTCATCCGGTGCGAAACCCACCAATGCAGCAGAAATTGAATTCTTAAGTTTATTCATGGTATCTCTCTGAGCATTTATAAGGCCTTCAAGGTTTTGTAGCCTTCTGGCTTGTTGTGCAATGGTCATTTTAGAATTGGCAGATACCCTGTTCAATTCGTTTATTGCATCTTCGTTTTCTTTTTCAAGTTCGCTTCTTTGGCTTAGCAATGTGCCTTTGTCGGCCTGCAAGCCGGTTAAGGTTGTATTACACATTCCTAGTTTAGCGTGAGTATCAATACTATCGCTGTGCAGCATATCTACACGATCCAGGGCGGCCCTGTATTTCTTTTTAGAAACGCATGAGGCAGACAGGAAGATTGTGAGAATCAGCATGGAGAAGAATAAAAATGACTTTTTCATAATAGTTGGATTTCTGATTTTTAATAAATTAATAAGGGATAAACAACTCAAAGACGAAAGAGTTGTGAACAGTTCCCTGAAATCATTAAAATCTGACTCCAATACCAGAAATTAAGCCATATCGGGACTGCCTATTTCTTAATAAAAGTCCCGCTGCCGTTAAAACCTTCTTTAGATACATAATAGAAGTACATGCCGGGTTTCAGGTTTTCGGTGCTAAGTTCTATCCTGTTACTATTTCCAAATTCGCCCAGGTTCTTTGATATCATTATCTGTCCAAGAGCATTGCAAATTTCAACACTGCCTTGTCCGCATGTTGTTGGAATAGGGTAAATGGCAATAAGATTATTGGTGGGGTTTGGATATACAGAAAGTGTGGTTTGAACCGGATGGAACAACTCAAATCCGGTGTGCAAAGGCTGTGATTTGAGCTGAATCTCATCAACAATTAATGTAGTTCCTGCATGTCCGTTTCCACCATTATTGCCGCTACTGCCGCGTGTGCCGAAATCAATTTCCATACTGTCCGGGGCAAAAGGTAATGAGTACGGTATGCTGAACATAGTATAAGTGCCTGTAGAGGTAAAATTGGCATTAGCGTTATAAATATTAGCTCCGTTCTTGGTAAAATTAACATTTATACCTCCTATATCGCCCATCACAGGAGAGAATTTATAGTACCCTATAAGGGTGTCTTTAGTCCCGGAATAGGCAACACCGCCCTTAGGGCTGCCATTGTGGGAAGGTCTCCCGTTGGTAATACTGGTTTCACCTCCATCAGAGTTTTCTTCTAATTTCACTGCATATAGGCCCTTATAACTGTCCGTAGTTTGGAATATGGTGCCCGGATCGCCATCCCCTTGCCATCCGTTTGGTGATTCAATATTTGTTGTTGTCCAACCGTTTTCAAAATCTCCTCCGGGGATGGCAGGCATAGTTCCACTTCCTAAAAAGGCAAGGTCATCTATGTACAATGTACTCCCGGGAATTTCTCCGGTAGCGTGGTTGCCCCCTCTTATGATCATATATGAGGAAACTACTCCAATGATCATTGAATCGGGTTTTGAATTTAAACTAAGATTATGTGAAAATGCTGTGTATCCTGATACCGGTGCCAATGTAAACATGTCCTGGCTGATAGTGACCCCGGCTTTTTTAAATATGACCAACACTGCTGCCGAATCTTTTCCTGGTGAGCTGTATTTGTAATAACCTGTGATTTTTGTAGGCTGTGAGGAATAGGGAACACCTCCCGAAAAATTGCCATTGTTACCCGGGTTTGCGTTTAATGCAAATGCAGGAATCGTATCTATACCATTCGTTACAGTTTCGAGTTTAAGGGCATAACTGCCTCCGTGGGCATCAGTTGATTTAAAAAGACTTGCTTTCCCGATTTGTGGGACACTCTGGAGATTCGAGCTTGTCCAACCTGCAAAAGCATCTATTGGTGTAGCTGTCCAGCTTTCAAAATTACCATTGACAATAATCTGCCCTGAAGCCATCAAAGGCAATAAAAATGTTAGCGACAAGATGTGTTTAATTGTTCTCATTTTCTTAAAGATTTGTTAATTGTAAAACAAAGTGCAGGACAAATCTCAGCAAATGAATTTAATAGAGCAAAATTTTTTAACGGAAATTAAATAGCCTAAAGAACTTCTCCAAAAAGATCATATTCCATGGCATCAGTGATTTTGACATTGTAAAAATCACCGATCCTGAGGTAATTATCATTCGATGCAGATATCAGGACTTCATTGTCCACCTCCGGGGAATCAAATTCAGTACGTCCGATCCAGTTGTCGCCTTCTACTCTGTCAATAAGAACTTTATAGGTTTTTCCTATCTTTTCGAGATTCTTTTGCATGGATATTTCGCGTTGCACATCCATCAGGCGCTCGGCCCTTTCTTCTTTTACTTCAGCCGGTACATCATCTACGAGCGTTCCTGCATGTGTATTTTCTTCGTGTGAATATTGAAAAACACCAAGTCTGTCGAATTTTGTCTTCTCTACAAATGCAACCAGTTCTTCAAAATCCGCATCTGTTTCTCCCGGATGGCCTACCAGCATGGTGGTTCGCAGGCATATTTCTGGCATTTTTTCACGAATCTGGTCAATCAGTTCATACGTTTTGCGGGCTGTTATGCCGCGTCGCATAGACTTCAGAACATTATCACTTATATGCTGGAGTGGCATATCGAGATAGTTGCAGATATTGGCACGCTCTTTCATTACATCAATAATCTCTAATGGAAATTGGGTAGGGTAGGCGTATTGCAACCGTATCCACTCGATCCCTTCCACCTCACTCAAAGCCCGAAGTAAATCATCAAGTCTTCTTTTGCCATAGATATCTATACCATAGTAAGTCAATTCCTGGGCGATTAAAATAAGCTCCTTGGTGCCGTTCTTAGCCAGGTACTGCGCATTTTTTACGAGTTCTTCGATAGGGGTAGAGACATGGTTGCCGCGCATAATAGGGATCGCGCAAAATGAACAGGGCCTATTGCAACCTTCAGCTATTTTAAAATAAGCATAATGAGTAGGTGTGCTCAAGAGTCGTTCACCGATCAGTTCATGTTTATAATCTGCCCCTAAAGATTTTAAAACAGACGGGAGTTCCCTGGTTCCGAAAAAAGCATCCACATGAGGCATTTCTTTTTGCAGTTCGTCTTTGTATCGCTCAGACAGACATCCCATTACCACCAATTTGGCAATTTTACCTTTTTCTTTGGCCTGAGACCATTCCAAAATCGTATCAATAGATTCCTGTTTGGCACGGTCTATAAAGCCGCAGGTGTTGATTACAACAGTATCGCCTTTGCTTACCTTGCTCTCATGCTGTACTGCGACATCATTGGCCTTCAACTGGCCCATCAATACTTCCGAGTCCCAGGTGTTTTTAGAACATCCCAGGGTGATGACATTTATTTTAGAGGACTTTGTGGGTTTTGTACGCATGTTTTCAGTTATCAGTCAACGGTCAACAGTCATCAGTAGCGACTGGTTATAGATGAATTAATTCTTCGATAATTATCAGGCAACAGATTCCTCCATTTGGGTAAAAGTCGGTTCAGCTTCTTCAGGATTGTGTTCTACTACTTTATTGAAAGTTTGTTTATAGTCATTGAACTCAGTGCCCATCCATCTGTCCCACCAACTGAAATAGAGGCCATAATTGCCTTTAAATTTGGAATGGTGCATATTGTGATGGGTAGAAGAATTGAAAATATATCTCCAAGCTGAATTCATAAACTTCTTCGGATAAATCTCATATCCCAGGTGCCCGGCTACGTTAAAAGAGATCTGCCAAACCATAAACGCCACAAGCACAATTGGGTGGAAGGGCATTATAAAAACCAATAAGGGAAATATACCCGCCTCGGCAACGCCTTCTATCGGGTGAAAAGAATAGGCAGCCCAGGGTGTTGGGTTTTTAGACAGATGGTGGACTTTATGGGCGTATTTAAAAATACTCTTATGATGAATGGCTCTGTGCATCCAGTAGAAATAGGCATCGTGGATAATGACAGAAGCAAAAAAACTAAAAACCAGGTACACATATCCGTATTTAGATATATCATTGTAAATGAGTGTATAACCGTGTTTTGATGCAATAAATAGGAGCAGTCCAACCAGGGCAAAAATAAGAATCGTGATAAAGGAATAAATGAGCTCTGTACTGATATTCTTCCAGGTTGGTAAAGCTTTCTGGATTTTTCTTGATGAAAAAGCCTTTTTTCTCAATACATAAAACACAAGATACCCAATACCGGCAGCAATTAGATATCGCCCTCCCTGGATATAGAAACTGGTGAGGTAATGATGTATGAGATCTCTTTGATTCATGCCTGTTTATAAATTCTGACTATCGAACAAATCAAATACCAATAAGAATCCAATATTATCGTAAAATCTTAGTCTTTAAACAATGAATTAATAAATGCCACTTTATCAAATGGTTTCAGGTCCTCCATCTTCTCGCCGAGGCCAATATATTTAATCGGGATCTGAAACTGATCAGCTATGCTTATCACGATGCCGCCTTTTGCTGTTCCATCAAGTTTGGTGAGGGCAATAGCATTCACATCTGTAGCACTCATGAATTGTTTGGCCTGCTCTACGGCATTTTGCCCGGTAGAAGCATCAAGTACTAGTAAAACCTCATGTGGCGCATCAGGAATCACCTTCTGCATCACATTTTTGATCTTGGTAAGTTCATTCATCAACCCAACCTTATTATGAAGCCTTCCTGCGGTATCAATAATGACCACATCCATGCCCTTGGCCACAGCGGACTGTACTGAATCATAAGCGACAGCGGCAGGATCAGCACCCATGCCCCTGGATACAATAGGAACATCTACCCGCTGGCTCCAGATGGTAAGTTGATCTACCGCCGCAGCCCTGAAGGTATCGGCAGCGCCAAGTAATACATTGTTTCCGTGTTTTTTGAACTGGTAGGCCAGCTTGCCGATTGTCGTGGTTTTACCTACGCCATTTACACCAACCACCATGATGACATAAGGGTGGTTGAGCTTGCCGAAACCCCCTTCGACAGGCTCAGGCACCTTGGAGTGATTGTTGGAGGCACGGTTATTAAGCTTGTCGAAGCGGTCGAAACCCACCGTCTTTGCCTGTCCATTTTCGGCAAGCATAGCGATGATCTCTTCCCGCATGATACGGTTGAGTTCCGCTGTATTGATGTATTTATCCCTGGCAACCCGTGCCTCAAGTCTATCTATGATCTTTACGGTAGTCTGAACACCTACATCTGCCCCAACCAAGGCTTCTTCAAGGTCGTCGAGGAAAGATTCGTCAACGGTGGTTTTTCCGGCAATTGATTTGGCCAGTTTGCCAAAAAATCCGGTTTTGGTCTTTTCGAGGCTTTGGTCAAGGGATGTTTCCGGTCCTTTTTCGGGTTCGGGAGTTGATATTGGCTTTGGCGCTTCAGCGACGTGTGAAGTTACCTCAGCAGGGGCTGCCGGCGTTTCCTTTGCTGCCGCAGGAGCCGTTTCTTCAGTCGTTTTCTTCTTAAATATGTCGAATAGGGCCATTGGGGGAATTTGAAAAATTAAAAGATTGAAAAATTAAAAGATTTGGGATTCCAAACCAAGCGAGTTTATTTCCCCCATTTGCACATTTGCCTATCTGCACATTTGCATATTGCTTTTGCCTAACGCCTAACTCCTTATGCCTAGCGCCTTGGCCGTAAAATAAAAAAAGCTCCCCAATAAACCTGGAAAGCTTTTTCATTGAATATGCCAGGAACATTATTTCCTTTTCAATGCGTCCTGAAGCTGGTCTTTAGATACCATCTCCTCACGGAATGAATAATGGCCGGTTTTAGGGGATTTTATTGCCCTGATGAGTTTTACCTGGTCTTTTGCTTTACGCAATGTTGCTACAACTTTCTTTGCCATTGTATAATGTCGTTTATTTTATTTCACGGTGAAGCGTCTGTTTCTTCATGATGTTGTTGTACTTCTTCAGTTCCAGACGCTCTGAAGTGTTTTTCTTATTTTTGGTGGTAATATACCTTGAAGTGCCAGGCAATCCGCTTTCCTTATGCTCTGTACATTCCAATATAACCTGAATCCTGCTGCCTTTCTTTGCCATCGCCTTATGCTATTTTATAACCTTGCTTTTTTTCTACTTCCTGGATAAAATTGTAAATACCCTTTTTATTGATGGTTCTGATGGCGGAAGTGGATACCTTCAGTTTTACCCATATATTCAATTCAGGCACAAAAAAGCGCTTTTCCTGCAGGTTTGGATAAAATTTCCTCTTGGTCCTTGCATTGGAGTGCGATACGTTGTTACCCGTAATGGCCTTCTTACCTGTTAACTGACAAATTCTTGACATCGTTCAACTTTTTTAGAACCGCAAAGGTAAGGAGTTTTTTTGTTCTATGGAAAAGAAAGTTTGGAAAAATGGGGGCAATGTGCAAATATGCGAATATGCAAATGTGCAAATGGCTGGCGCGAGGGAGTTTGAGTGTGAGATTGCGAATGAAAATCAGCGATGTCCGCCCAAATCACAAATTTCCAATCACAAATTTCTCATTACTGTTGACCGTTTATTGTTGCAGCATGATCTTCCCTTGCCGGATAATGGTGTTTCCATTATAATCCAGCGCTTTGATGTAGTAAATATATACCCCGTTAGGACAAATTATCCCCTTAAACATTCCATCCCATCCCGCCGCAGGTGAAGCAAATCCCCCTTGGGAAGCCTGTCCCGAGCTGCTCGTGAGGGGCAGGGGGATTGTCTTTTCGTAAACCTTTTCATCCCATCTGTTAATAATGGTCATGTTCCATTCTTTGATACCCATGCATACAGGCGTAAATAAATCGTTGAGTGTATCTCCGTTTGGCGTGAATATATCAGGAATAAATATCTGAGGCGCATTGCTAAAACAAAAAACGTTGCTGAAAGATATTTGTGCGGAGTCATTGGATGTAGCCATTACTCGATAACATTCCCCGTAGATATCCTGGGTTTGCATATCTTCAAAACTTGTATCATTGGCATTGCCAATAGATTTAAAGCTGCTTCCCGGGTCTTCACGCAATATTTTATAATTGCTAACACCACCAGGCCAATCTTTATAAGGCGTCCAGACCAATTGAGACAGTAAGTCACCATTTTCAAACCCTGAGAGTTTTATCGTTTTACCAATCCTGCCCTGACCTGTAAAATGTCCGCAACCATCCTCTGCTTTTATAAAATAAGCATAAGAATGTCTACCTGGATCAATACTGTTGTCCTGATAAATAGTGGTATTTGTTTGTGTGATAAGTGCTGAAGTTGAGGTATCATTATCGGTATATCTGTATAGATCATAGCTTGTAGCTCCCGGATAAACCGTCCAATTAATATCAACAATACCAGTTGTATCCACGGTGGCATCCGCAATATCCATCTTATCCATGTTCGAGAAGACAGGAGTCACATTTATCAATACTGAATCTTCTGTCACACAACCCGTAGGCCCGGTTAAGTATTGATGAATAATATAGACTCCAGGCACCGAAAATGAATAACTAAATGACGGTGATTTGATGCTGTCCCTTTTACCCGCCATAGCGTTGGCGGAGGCGGCCCCAACAAGATACACCCACTTACTTACCTGCCCCACACTACCATCCGTTACACTTACATTCAGAGGAACACAACCCAAAGTATCCGATACCGAAAACCCCGGTTTGGGTGCAGGAATAATAACCACCTTTTTTTGAGAAACGAAAGTATCTGAACAAAACCCATTGCCATAGACAAGTGTGACAGTATAAGTTCCACTCTTGGTATAGACATGGCTTACCACAGGCCGTTTGGTTTGAACATAAGTTAGCGGCGCAGAACCATCGCCAAAATCCCAGTACCAACTCTGCCCGATAGCTGCATTGATGGTATCCGCATGGCTTGTATCTGAGAACAAAAATTGCACATACTGACATCCCTGCGTATCTATGGCATTATATCCTGCTACAGGAGAGCCGGCAACGTTAAAAGTATCTTGAACAGTATTAGTGCAGCCGCCCGATTTTACTGCCAATAGGGTAATAATATATTTGTGTTTGTGCGGGAATAGATAATTAAGATCTTTGGTAGTAGCGATGAGTTTGCCGATTGTTGTATCTCCTACATCTTTTGCATACCATTGGAAATGTATAAAAATAGGTTTGGAAGTGTTTTTGAGAGAAAGTCCACAAGATGAATTTTGATTAACAAATCCAATGCTATCCGACGAAAACCTGGCGATAACTGAACCAACAGGATTAGGATTGGCGCCACCAATATTCAGCCCATCAAAATGAATTTTGCTAAAATTAAAGTCAGCAAAGAAATTACCACATTTGTCCTCAATAATAATTGGAATATAACCGAATAATTTTGAATAAGTACTATTCTTGATCCAAGCTACTTTACCGTTCAGGTTTATCTTTGCAAAAATGGCGTTACCAATTGAATCACCTGGAACGTTTTGGGTACTTTGGCCTCCTAAATTTATCTGGCTCTGGTAACCATATTCTGAAAGGTACAAATAGTCTGATTCCTTATTGATCGAAATTGTTCCTCCAGGCAAACCGCAATTCAAAGACCAAACCACATTGAAACCTGTATCAAGTTTAAAAAGATAAGTCCCAAGCTTATTATGATAAGTATATCCGTTTAGGGTAAAATCAGTATTGCTAATCATATATATGTAAATATCATCAAACTTATCTGTCGTTATTTCTGCAAGTGTTACATTTTTATCTGCACTATCGAAAACAAGCTGTTTAATAAGAGTGCCCTTATTGTTGTATTTATTTACGACGGTAGCATTAACGATATTAACAGTATGATGATAATTGGCAAAACAGTACATATTACCCAATCCATCAAGAGCTAATTGATCATTGTTAATTCCAGTATTAAGCCACACAAATTTACCTGTACTGTCAAATTTTGCCAAAAAACGTCCCGAATCTGTAACATTAGGATATTTTGTTGCGTTGATTACCATAAAATCCGGGATTCCGGGTATCTGGGCTGTAAAATAAACATTTTCCATACTATCCACCTTAAAGTTCAAAATACCTTCATCATAGGAATATGCGGGTCTTACGTGGTAATCAATATATTTCCGGATCCAGTACATGCGGCCGTTCCTGTCACATTTGCCAATGAATCCTGTGGAATTATTTGAGGGGTGAGGAGGACAATTGAACGTAGATCCTGTATCAGCACCCGACCCCGAAAAGAAATAATCCCCTTTGCTGCTGATCTCTATATGTTGAATGGAATATACACCCATGGTGGTATCCATCCACAAAAGATGGCCTGCTGTATCAAATTTTGCAAGGAACGAAATGCCTCTTTGGAGATAGCTATAATTGAATTTTGGCAATTGTTTTCTATTGAGACTGTCATTAAGACCGTACTCCCCTGCAACAATGATATTCCCTTCATTGTCAGCCTTCATATCTCTAATATAGGGAGCCATTGAGTTTGCACCCCCGTTACCGATGGTAAAAATATTTGCCCAATTCAATGTCTGGGCAGATAACTTCCCACTACAGAAAATGAAGAAAAATAATATACATATGCCGTGCTTTGGCATAGGGCTTAAATTAAATTGTTGGTTTGGCTATTTATAAAAACAAATCGCATATCAAATTATTGTAAAGCTAAGAATAAAAAAGGAGGCCATAATCATCCAGCCTCCCTTTTTTTAATGGATACTTATTGTTTCGTAACAACAAATTTCCCGTTCAAGGTTTTTTCATTCTGTGCAGTCACATTATAATAATAGATACCCGGCCTCAGGCCATAGTTATTCAATACCAGGTCATGCTGGCCATTGCTAAGTTGTAATATTTCCACCTGTTTACCTATGCCATCAATAATCATCATTGATGCGCTCCCAAAACCCGGCGGGATACTATACCTGATATCGGCAGAATTACTAAAAGGATTCGGGAAAATATCAATACTCATCGCCGGATTTTCCTGGTTAATTGCGCCAAATAAAGATTGGCCGTTTTCCATGGCATTGTCGCCAAACTGGTTATTATTACGGACTTCAGGTGCTGTAGGCATCAGGTCTGTTCCCATGCAATAATCAGTTTGGGGATAAGTAGTATTATAATCGGTCGGTCTCGTGATATCTACTGTAACATTAGAATTGACATTGCCAGGATTAGTACACGTTGTCGATGTAGCATGGTAATAAATAAAACCATTGGTGCTATAAATTTCCTTCGATGAAGCTGACCCCGAGGTAGTAAAAAAGTTACCAACAGCTAACGATCCAGGAGGCGTTTGCGTAAAGCCATTATCATCAATATACAAATCGTAGTAATTGGCCAGGTTAGAATTGGCTGCGAGGGTACCCGTGCCTGGGTTATCTTCCCCGTTATGATTAATAACGATATTTTTTGGACCAAGATCCGCAAAGTCGTCAATTCGTATTCCAGTTGACCATGCTCCCCCAAGTGTTCCGTATACTACGCTCGCTAAAAGTGGCGTCTGGTTACGGAACTGGTTATAATAGATCAGGGAAGGACCTGTCCCAGTTCCGGAACTGGATATCCAGATGCCGTTGATATCGTAGAAATGGGATATGCTAGCATCAATACTCAATTTATTGTTGGTGACTGTAAAAGTCGGGCAGTTCATAATATGAACTCCTGTATAAGTTGGATAATTAACGTTGCACCCGTCAGTGGAAGACTGCAGAGCATCAGTGTAGTGAAAATAATTAAGACCGATTGTCGGACTATTGCCTGATTCTCCGGTTACACTGATCGCCTCCTTTACGTCGTTAAATTGACAGAGCCAGATTGACGTATTGTGAGAACCATCAGCATCTGTCCAAATGCCATAATCAAGATCATTAAAGTAATTTTTATAACCTGACACCCCACCTGTCCATAGGCATCCTGTTGATGCAGTGCTGTAGGCAGGATATACCGACGATGGGTCATTAATGCTCAAGTCCGAACTAACGGCAAGGATACCATATAATTGACTATTGCATGGTATTGCTGCGGTGTTGTTAAAAGTATTGCCTGTAATTGTTACACCGGAAACGCCACTCAGCTCAACATGTGCGTTACTTGCTCCTAATGCAGCATAGCCACTTGTATTACTCCAATCAAATGTGCAATTCTTTATGGTACTTATATTGCTTCCTCCATACGGGGCAAAGTTAACACCTACCCAATTATTGGTAAAATAAGTATGGGCTGATGTTGAAGGGTCATCTTCCGCCGTCAAGATCCCGCCCCCATTGGTAATATCTGTACCAACTGCTACGCCGGTGCGTGCGTGCTCAATCGTAGTTCCTTCCAATATTAGCTCCCCCTGATTGGTAGAAGGGGACTGGAACAATCCGGGATTGCCTTTGACAATAATGCCGTCCCACATCGCATTGCCATCGCAAGCAGTGTATCCTTGCAGCGTACAACCTATCAAAGTAAGTGATCCTCCTGGTTCAATTGTTAAATTGGTAACCCATGCAGTAGGATTATAGAAATTATTTTGTAATTTGGTATCAAAAAAATTAAAAGTGTAGCCAGTCATGGTAACATTTCCTGTTATATCCCATGACCCAGATACCGGTGCGCCTGTAGATAAAAATGAAGTATAGGAACCATCAGTGCTGGCATCGTAAGTTCCGGTAGATGGCAATGAATAATAAGGATAAGATGTTGGGTTCTGACATTCACCGCCGAATTTAACAAATATCATATCATCATTATTTGTGCCGTTATTACCGCCTACAATGTATCCGCCATCGTTTGTAAGATCAAGCGCAAATGCACAGGAACAATCGTCACCTGTTGTTACTGCAGAAGGAACGGAAACATACCATACAACTGATGAAAGATCAGATGCGATTCTGAATAAAACCACCTCTGCCATATCATTACTTGGGTCGGCCAATTGAACCTCGGATACGTAAGGATTATAATTTGAAGTATTGCTTATTGCTACAAAATCACCATCGCTCCGCTCTTTAAATTTCTCACGGAAATCGCCCCCTCCACCTACATTATATGGAATAAAACTTATAGGTACCCCATCAGTGCCTCCAATTTTGAATAAGATTGATTCTGCACTTCTGTATTCATCAGAAAAGCAAAAATATGGATAAACTGATGGATCGCTACAGTCACCTTCCTCGTCATCAAATTCGCCGGCAATTACAAGATTGCCATCACTTATTTGTGAAATACAATAGCTATGGCTCGTTTGTGTATTATCACCATGCCAGGTATCAATATGGCCATAGGTGCCGGTAGTGTTCGCACAGTTTATAGAAGGATCTGGCAATCTTGTCGCGGTGGGTAAACTAGAAGAAGTGTAGCTATTTACATAATTGCACGTTTCTGTACCAGAACCGTAACTTGGATACATATATGTGTACCATGCAAAACTTCCTCCTGCATCAGTAGCGGCCACATAGACATCTCTGTCATATCCTACAACGTTTTCACCTGTGGCAGCAAAACCTGTGACAGATCCAGAAGATTTCGGGGTACCATCCGGGTTCATACCGTATTGATATATGGGTGTTACTGAATAAAATTGTGTTCCGGCAGTAGCGTCAAAATATTCCCATAATTTAGTAAAAGATGTTGAAAGCCTTAGAATATATCCATATGGATTTCCACTTACGTCAGCATGACCAGCCAAAACAAAACCATCTTCAGTTGTGCCGTTATAAACCACTTTCAGCGAATAAGGGACGTAGTTATTGCCATCACCGTCATTAATATAGGCATCCGATATTACAGAAAGATTTGATTTGTTTAGTTGAGCAATATAAACTTTTGTATGTGAGTTGGAAGTGGAATGCATGTACGCGCAAATTACGTAACCGCTGTTCACTTCAACTACTCCCCAGGCAACATATTGCGCCATACCATTAGGACAAGTGCCGCTACTATTGCCCGGTTTATACGTTGCGATTACGTTACCAGCATTGTCCGTTTTTACAATTAAGGGTGTGCGTGCATTGTTTTGATCACAAGCAGTAGGTGGTACTGTATTGGGATCATCGCAATCGCCTGAGCCATCACTACCTGTCCACGTAAATCCTACGCCCAGGTATCCACCGTCCTGCGTACTGATAATATTCATCATCCAATCTTCCGCATTTGAAGGGCCGCTACCGAAGGTTTCATTGTGCGTGTTTGCCCACTGCACAATTGGCTGCGCTTTCCCAAATATCATGCTTAGCAGCATTACTGCTATCAACATCATTGTTTTGCGAATAAATTGTAACCGTCTCGCGGTTCTACTACCCTTGTTTGGGTTATATTTAACTGTATTTCTGTTATATAAATGTAACTTTTCCATTTTTGTATTAAAATTAATGTGAACGTTAAAATCTGTTTAAAAACTTTTGAACTTTCTATAAAAAATCGGGTTAAATAAAAAGGAATACCTTTGCGTTAGGAATTGGGGTTCCAGACGTACAATATTTTTCCATTCAGCCTATATGGCTGTTTTAAATGTAGAAAGAAAGCAATCAGGAAACCTGTTTGGAAGATCGGCCTCACCCTGCCCTCTTAGCCTCACCTGGCCTCTCCTGAAGGAGAGGAAAAGAAGGAATAAGGGGAAAGGTAAAGATTTACGGGGACTTCCTTTCACAAGGCGTTCCTTTGGGCTAGCGCCCTGTTAGCGCAGGGTGCTGGCTTTTTAATTAAAAAGCTATTGGCGGATTATCCATAATAGGTCCCTCCTTTCAAGTTTAAATGGTTTAACTGATATACAAAACCTTTTTCAAAGTCCTGTCGGGTCGCAAGGATATAGATGCGGTCTAAAAGTCCTGTTATGGCGGGGCTTATGGCTGTTGTCTGTAAAGAAACGGCTCAGAGGAGATTAAAAAAAGGGGTTTTAATCATTTGATTTTTGTTTAGTGTTTGGCTGTAAATGTATACTTACTTTATCTGTGCGGTTGTCATTATTTTATGGGTTTTTCTTGTCATTATTTTTAGGACAAACTAAAAACGGAAGTGATGAAGATATTTAAAATATATCCCTGCATATTTCATAGCATAAATATGAGTTGAAAAATATTTTTCAGAAATAGGGCTACTTTGGTACTTAACTATATTAGTACATAAAGACTAATTACGAATTATGAATTACGAATGGGAAAAGCGAAACCAGACCTCTCCTGTCCCCGCTATACGTAGCCCGCTATACGTAGCCTCCAGGCTATGTATTTTGAAGTCTTCAGCCTCCGGGCTGACTTTTTGCTACCATAGGAAATCAACTTCCATAATCCCTTCCATCCCGGCATAATTTTTGGCGCTTGAGTACAGGTACTCATGTGGTTCTTCAACCCACCCGGCGCGCACAGGGTTATTGTGTATATAGTCGGTCTTTATTTTGATGAAACCGGGGCTAAAGAGTTCTTCGGAGTGGTTGTCGTTTGTCCATACCTGGTAAATTTCGTTTCGCGGATTAATCTTGCCCCTAAAGCTGAAATGGTTGAGCAACCAGTCCCTTCTGCTTTCATCAGTGGCCTTTATAGCTGCAATGAGCTGTTTGCTTGTATAGCTTTTGAAATCGCGAATGGTGTCGCTTAACTTTCCAGTCCGGGAAGACAAAATCAAATGGACATGGTTGCTCATAACCACAAAAGCATGGACCTGCAGCCCTTTGTGGTTTCTGCAGTAGTTTAAGTTTTCAATTACGATGTCTCGATAAATTTTCCTGGTGAACAGGTCAACCCAGGTCCACCACAGTAAAGGTCACAAAATGCAGCGCGGATTGGTCGCGGATGGCGAAACCTGGCCTTTCTTCATTCATGGGCCGAAATTAAGATTGTTTTTTTATTTAAAAAGCTTGCTGTATAGGCAGCCTGGAGGCCGCGGGCTTAAAATTACGTAGCCTGGAGGCTACGTATAGCGCGATCCTGAATAACTTATTGGATAAATATGAGTTGAAAATTTTTTTTCAAAAATAGGGAGCCAAAATGTGAGCTTGCTATATATGTATATAAAGACCAATGCAAAACAAATGTGGGAATATGCAAATATGCAGATCCCGAAGGAATCGGGACAAGTTGTGCAAATTGGCTTGCGCAAGCAATTACGAATGAGGAATGAAAGGGGGAAATCAGATTTCTCCCTGTCTGCCGACAGGCAGGCTATCGTCGAAATGACAAAATATGACCCAACTTCGCCGATGCCAGGTCGGGAGACCCGCCTTCGTCAAGACTATGGCGGGGAAGCAAAGATAAACCTGCGTTTCCAGCAAACTAGACTGTTCTTTTCCTGATATCTCCTGATATTTGTCAAGGAGTTACGTGTAAGAAATTGAATATTAAAAGATTAAAAAATTGAAAAATTGAAAGAACAGGTAGAAAAGCTGGAAATAGCGTTTTTTGGAATTTATAAGGCTGAAACAATGAAAAAGGGCATTTTCGGGTTCAAGTTTCAAGTTTCAAGTTTCAAATCACCAATCACCAATCACAAATTTCAATACCCACTCAGCTTTACATGCATCCAGATATCAACAGGCTCGTTAGAAGGATCAGAATAGCCGCCTCCGCCTCCACCACCGTGACCACCCCTTCCGCCGCCTCCGCCACTCATACCTGTGGGGCCGGGCATTGGTGCGCCGCCATGGCTGCCTTTTTCGCCGGCAGGCTTGGTTTCTTCTTTATTGGTAGTGAGTGCCATGGTGAAAGGCTTGCCACTATGGATCGCCGGGTGATAGTTCATGGCAGCAAAAGGAACAATGGCATGATACTGCAATCCCCCGTTGCTGTCAATAACCAATGCCACGCTAATGCCTTGCTTATTGGTTGCAGCCGGTACCCGCAGGGGCACTTTGCCGTTATAACCAATCAGGTCCATATCAATCATGGTCAAAATGGTTCTGCGTCTCTTTTCTATCTGCATCTCACGGTTTTCGTAAGTTATATTGTCCTGCTCCTGGGTCTGTCCTCTTTTCCCAGGATGGGTTTCCTTATTATCTTTTGATTGAAGCGGATAGGCAATACCAAGGGTTTGTTTTTTGGCGCCTGTAGTATCAATCCAAAGCGTAAAACCGTTGCGGAGGAACTTGTTCTGGGTTTTGGGGTCGGCCACCATAAGGGTGATATACAGGTTTTCATGGTCGTTATTGATACTATAAAGTACATTTTGTTCGCCATGCACACTCAGCGAGGTGTCACCAATAAGGTCTATCGCCTGGTTAATGGGATAAGAACCCTTCTGCCGGCTACTCTGGATAAGTGATGAGGGCTCGCAACCAAAGCAGAAAAAGCAAATAGTAGAAAGGGCTAAAAAATATTTAAAATGTTTCATGTCGGGCAAAATTAGGCTTTATTTTATTCGCCTCATTCTTAAAACTCATTCCCCGCTCTCGCGAGGAACTCCTTTAGGAGAAGGTAAAATGTATATATCTTAAAACGTCTTCGTATCTTGCACTCCTCAATATAAAGTGATCTAAGCGGCATTACAATATGGACAACTCATCAAACAATAATAATACCAGTGTTGAAACAGCCACCTTTGGCCAGGGTTGTTTCTGGTGTTCAGAAGCCATCTTTACAAACCTCAAAGGAGTCATTTCTGTCACTTCAGGATATTCGGGCGGCACGGTGCCACACCCTACCTATGAGCAGGTTTGCTCAGGAAAAACCGGCCACGCAGAAGTAATTCAGATTACTTTTGATCCATCTTTGATTTCATTTCAGGAACTTCTAAAAGCGTTTTGGGGAAGTCATGATCCTACCACCCTCAACCGTCAGGGAGGCGACATAGGAACGCAATACCGTTCGGCTGTATTTTATCATAATAATTCCCAAAAGGAAACAGCAGAAGCGCTCAAAAAGGAACTGGATAGTTCAGGGGCGTATAAAGACCCTATCGTGACAGAAATAACAGCATTTACAAATTTTTACCCCGCCGAAGATTATCACCAGGAATATTATAAATTTCACGGAAGC
>Ga0206979_1033_pt1 | contig 25559 bp, 23 predicted proteins | sample Alteio_BWMinCont_19_FD_153463 | JGI IMG/M metagenome (GOLD analysis project Ga0206979, IMG submission 153463) | Enriched cells from forest soil in Barre Woods Harvard Forest LTER site, Petersham, Massachusetts, United States -... | ecosystem: Environmental > Terrestrial > Soil > Temperate forest >... | reverse complement strand
ATTCTAAATCTGCAAGTCTTTCCTTTCGCCTGCCATTGATGATCACATTATAGCCATTTTTTGCAAATAAAATTGCAATTGCCTTTCCAAATCCTGATGTTGCACCTGTTATAAATATTGTTTTTGACATATCTATTATTAATTTTATCCCGGCAAAGATAAGTTTTAGATAAAGTTGACGTTAAAGTTCTTTTCTTATCAGAAGCACTGAAACCAATTTGTGATTTTACAATTAAATTTGAGCCAAATGAAGAATCTAACCATCAAACCAATTAAATCCCTTCCATTAATTCTATTATTATGCCTGCCATTTCTTGGCCATGCTCAGGATCCGGAGTTTACCCAGCCTTTAGGCACGCCCGTTTATTTTAACCCGGCCTTTGCCGGAATTCAACAAAATCTTCGGGCGGGTTTGCAATTCAGAGATCAATGGCCTGGCGTTTCAGGATCATTTGTGACACTGGCTGCGGGTGCAGATATGGGTTTCCCGAAAATCAATAGTGGGGTGGGACTGATGTTTATGAATGATGTGGCTGGAGATGGTTCTTTGACCACCAATACGATCAATGCGTATTATGCTTATGAAATCAAATTAGGAGCTAATTCTTATTTGCGATTCGGTGTTAATCCTTCTCTCTTTCAAAGGTCTATAAATTTTTCACAACTGCGTTTTGGAGACCAGGTTGACCCAAAGCTGGGATTTATATATAATACCCAGGAGCAATTACCAAGCAATGGCGTTTTTTCAGGCGCGTTAACTCCGGATCTTGGGGCAGGTGCCCTCTTTTATAGCAAGAATTTTTATGCCGGGCTGGCAGCATTTCATATTTTTCAACCCGCCCAATCTTTCTTTGGGAATAGCGCTTCTATGTTGTTGAGAAAATACGTAGCTCAAGCCGGTTATTATATTTCCCTCGGATCATTTACACTTAATCCTTATGTATTAGCAATGAATCAAGGAACTTTTACTCAGATTTTGCCCGGAATCAGTATTAACAAGAGCTTTTTTACCCTTGGGGCTTCATTCAGGCAAACGGACCCGAATGCGGATGCCGTCAATTTCCTTTTTGGTTTTGCAAAAGGGATATTTAAAGTCTGCTATAGCTATGATCAGACGGTTTCTGACGCACGGGCTGCCGCCACGGGATCTCATGAACTATCCCTCGTTATCCAATTACGCAAACGTCATGACACCTCTGCCAAACCAATGATCGGCCATTTGAGAAACAGCTACTAATTCCATAAACCTGAATTAATTATGTTCCAATTGAAACCGATTTTTTTAATCGTTTTTGCCCTGGTATTGCAAAATTCGTTTTGCCATGCACAGATACTGCCTGATCCGATCTTTACCCAAACCATGGCGACACCGATGTATTTCAATCCCGCCTATGCCGGTATAGAAGAAAATCTGAAGGCCTCGGTTCAGGTCAGGGCCGCATTACTGGCAGGGACTGCTAATATAACGTCAGATGCCTCCGTTGATATAGGGTTGCCAAAAATAAACAGTGGGGTTGGCCTGATGCTTATGACTGACCAGGAGGACAATGCCTCACTTGTTACCAATACTATAAATGCTTATTATGCTTATGAACTGAAACTGAATGCAAACGCCCATTTGAGATTAGGTATCAATGCTTCCCTTTTTCAAAAATTATTTGTTTACGATAACTCTACTTTTGATACCAGCGCATCGGCATCTCAACATTTCTATCCTCAAAATATGTCTACTTTGGCCATCCCAAACTTCGGTGCCGGTGGGCTTTATTATGATGACCGCTATTATCTTGGATTAGCGGTGTTTAACTTATTTACGCCCAATGCTTCTTTTAATAATGATCCTAATGGCCTGCTTTCAAGAAGATATGTTTTACAGGCAGGCGAATTCGTCAATTATGGAAATATAATCATCAATCCTAATCTGCAAGTTATAAACCAGGGTTCTTTGACCCAAATACTACCAGGATGTAATTTTTCTCTTGGTTCTTTCGCGTTCGGTTTGTCATTGAGGCAATCTATTCCCGTATTTGATGCCTTGAATTTTCTTTTAGGAATCGATTTAGGCAAGGTCAAAATCCATTATTCTTATGATCTTACGTTGTTGGCTAATAACCCTGGAGCAGCGCCAGGTGTTCATGAACTTTCAGCGGTGGTTCAATTGAGCAGTCCGCATGATGTGAGTAATAAAAAGATGATTGGTTATTTCAAGGACGCTTTTTAGACCGTAAGACAAAGAGAAAGAAATCGCTTTATTGTCTGCCTGCTAAAAGATACAATACTGCCATCCTGATAGCCACGCCATTCTCAACCTGATCAAGGATAATTGAGTGTTCAGAATCTGCCACATCACTGTTGATTTCCACACCACGATTTATTGGTCCGGGGTGCATGATGGTGATTTGTTTATTGGCTTTTTGGAGTCGTTCCTTATTGATGCCGAAGGCAAGCGCATACTCTCTTAAAGAAGGGAAATATCCTGCCTCCTGGCGTTCCAATTGAATACGGAGTACATTTGCCACATCACACCAGGCAAGCGCCTTTTCTACAGAGTGTTCTACGATGACGCCGAGGCTTTCGATATGTTTGGGAATCAGCGTCGCAGGACCGCAAACCATAACCTCGGCACCAAGCTTTTTAAGAAGAAATATATTTGACAAAGCAACCCGACTGTGCATGATGTCCCCAATAATGGCAATTTTCATGTCGGAAACATCCCTTTTGGTCCGATCCATCATGGAAAAGGCATCCAGAAGTGCCTGGGTTGGATGCTCATGAGTTCCGTCTCCAGCATTGATGATCTGGGCATTTACATTTTGAGCCAGGAAATAAGCCGATCCGGGATAAGGATGACGCATCACGATCATTTCCACTTTCATGGCTATGAGGTTGTTGATGGTATCCAAAAGCGTTTCACCTTTGCTAACAGATGAGGAGGAGCTACTGAAATTGACGATATCTGCTGACAATCGTTTCTCTGCAAGTTCAAAAGACAACCTGGTACGTGTAGAATTTTCAAAAAAGGCGTTGGCAATAGTCAGATCCCTAAGCGAAGGAACCCTTTTCATGGGTTGGTTGATCTGTTCTTTGAAGCGAACTGCTGTGCCAAGGATCAAACGGATATCATCCACGGTAAGATCTTTAATCCCAATCAGATGTCTCACACTCAGTCCTTCGCTCATTTATTCAGTTATTCTTAATCTCTTTTGTTTATCGTTTCATCATTCTTCGGCTGAGACGCAATCATTGCGTCTCTACAAAATCATTCTTCGCTCATTAACAATACACTATCGTCTTCTCCTGCTGCTTTCCAGTTTACTTTTACTTTTTGGGAGGCTCTTGTATCTACCAATAGTCCCACATAATTGGGTTCTATTGGCAGCTGGCGACTATAAATCCTGTCCACCAATACCAGCAATTCTACACTTGCAGGTCTTCCGAAATCAAGCAAAGCATCAAGTCCGGCGCGTATCGTTCGGCCGGTATATAGTACGTCGTCCACAAAAATGATGTTTTTGTTTTCGACAATTAAATCCATTTTTTGAGAAGAAGGCAGTAATGGGCCCTTATGAGTCCTGAAATCATCTCTATGAAAGGTGGTATCAAGTTCGCCGTATTTTACTTTGATAGGAGAGAGGATAGAATCAAGCCGCTGCTGGATGGCTTGGGCGAGGTATATTCCTCTTGGCTGCAGACCAATTAGGGCCGAATTAGTGAATTTACCGTGATTTTCTATTAATTGATAGCACAACCTGTCTAAGGTGATGCTGAATTTTTTGCCTGATAAGATAGTAGTGTGTTCCGGCATCGGTGCCTTAATTATTTATAAGTAAGGCGCTGCAAAGTTACGCTTTTTGTGATAGTTCCAAAATGATATTGAAGGCATCTGCAGAAAGAGGCGATACACTGAGCCTGCTCAAACGAACTAAAGCGATATCTTTTAGTCGGATATCAGCTTTTATTTTTGCCAGAGAAACAGGATTTTTGAGGGCGTTTTTGGGTTTCAGGTCCACTACCACCCAGGCAGGATCATCGGTTGTTGGATCCGGATAAAATTCTTTGGTTACTTCTGCAATACCAACAACTTCCTTATGCCCGCCACTATGGTAAATGAAAACCTGATCGCCTTTTTTCATGTCTCTCATGTTGTTGCGGGCGGTATAATTGCGCACCCCATCCCATGTTGCTTTTTTATCACGAACCATATCATCCCAGCTAAAAGTCTCGGGTTCGGTTTTCATGAGCCAGTAATTCATAGATATTCGTGTTTGGTTTTCTCAGGACGAAAGTAAGAAACTATTTGGGAATTTGGGATTAGTGAAAGATCGTTTACTTTTTTACCGCCTTAATTGAATACATCAGCGGCAAATTATTTCCTTGCGATTTAAAATGCCATTGGCCTCGCTTTCCCTGTACCATATCCTGGAATACATTGTAAGAAGAGTAGGGGAATTCATTTAAAAACTCGATCTGCAATCCATTATTGATCAAAGCATTGATGATCTCACTGATACTGTGATTCCATCCGTATTCAATAGCCACGTTTTCATGATATCGGTCAGCATAACTACCATGAACTTCCTCCCGAATAGGACCGGTATTGAAATAGCTATATTTTATATCCCAACTTTTGTTGTCATACATCCAGATCACAGGGTGGAAATCAATCATATAAAACATGCCGCCTTTTTTCAGGAAATGAGAAACAATTTCCGCCCACCTGGTTAAATCCGGTAACCAACCTACCGTACCATAAGAAGTGAAAACAATATCAAACTTGCTGTTGAGCTGTTCTTTAAGATCATATATGTTAGCACTGATGAACTTTGTCTCTGTACCAAGTTCTTTCGCTAGGTCACTCCCCAGTGTTATCGCATCATCTGAAAAATCTACACCTGTTGCTTTGGCACCCATCCTTGAAAAAGTAATCGTATCCATTCCGAAATGGCATTGCAGGTGCAGAATACTTTTACCGCTTACATCACCAATCTCTGCGAGTTCGGTGGCATTCAGGGATGTTTTTCCCGCTTTGAAACCTTTTACATTATAAAATGTCGAATTTTTATGGCTTTCTACGCGTTCATCCCAAAGTTTGCGGTTGTATTCAAAATACTTCTCTTCTTTCATGATACAAAACTAAGGAAAGCTGTTAAGCGAAAAAGATATAAATTTGGGGTATAAGAACCAGATTGCAGATGCCAAAAATCTATGAATATCTTGGGATCATAATTTACTTTTACTCAAATGAACATGAGCCAATACATGTTCATGGGCAATATAATGGCATGGAAGTCAAAGCAGAATTTATTGTAGAGGATGGCAAAATTGTTGAAATAATCTTAAAATCTGTTCAAAATATGAAACCACTAACGGGGACGCAATTGAAAGATTTTTCTGACTTTGTCGAAAAATATGCGAACGAGATTATTAAAAAATGGGTTGATTATTTCGTCTACCACAAAAAAATGAAACCGGAAAAAATAACGCAAAGGTTATCATGAAAATAAGCAACCAAATAAGTGATCAGGGTAGCACCCTAACAGTTTCAGAGGCAAAAGCTGTTGATGATTATAAAATTGACATACTTTTTAGCAATGGGGAAAATGTCATTGCAGATTTTTATGAGTTTTTAAGCTCATCGAAACACCCGGAAATTCGAAAATATTTAAGTGTAAGTTTATTCAGATCTTTCAAAATCGTTGATGGAAACTTGAATTGGAATGACTACGATATGATATTTCCAATTGAAGATTTGTATCGTAATGATATTTTGCATACATCAAAATTGGTCACCCATTGACGAATGTCATTAATGAATCCTTTTGATCATTGATCATTCCTAAGATGACCCCTCTTCTCAGCAAATCAACTTTTATCCGTAGCCTGCAGTGTCAGAAATCATTGTATTTGTACAAGAATTTCTATCATTTACGTGACGAAATAAGCCAGGAGCGGCAATATGTTTTCGAAAGAGGACACGATGTGGGACGTTTGGCACAACAATTATTTCCTGGTGGGGTAGATGTCGGTTGGCAATCCCCAAAGGAATATGAGCAATCAGTAAGTCGTACAAATCAATGTATATCAGAAGGTATTAATGTTATTTATGAAGCTTCATTTGTATGGAATAATGTGCTGGTTGCTGCAGATATCCTGGTGAAAGAGGGAAGTGGATGGCATATTTATGAGGTCAAAAGCTCTCTCGGAATTTCAGAAACTTATTTACGTGATGCCGCCCTACAGTTATATATTGCTACCAAGAGCGGACTTGAAATCAATGGCATATCCATTATACATCTTAACAAGTCCTATATCCGGAAAGAAGAATTGGAACTGGATCAATTATTTCAAATAGAAGATGTTACAAACAGGGTAGAGGCCAGGATGAATGAAATAGTTTTTGGTTTAATTGATGCCAGGACAACGTTATCTCAAAAGTTCATCCCTGATATAAAAATCGGACCCCATTGTGAGAGTCCTTATACCTGTGATTTTAAAGGTTATTGCGGGTGGAACAGGATGCCGGTCAATTCTATTTTTCAATTGGATGACCTGGAAGAAGAACAAAAATGGGATCTGTTTCAAAACAATGTTCTTGACTTTCGGGATATTCCCGAAGAGTATCAACTAAATCCACTTCAGAAAATAGCCCTGAAAAGCAGGATATCCGGAGAAGTATTTATTGAGGTTGAAGCGATTAAAAGTCATTTGGCTAAGATAGTTGCACCTGCGGCTTTCCTGGATATCCAGGTATTCCGTCCCGCAGTTCCATTGACATCGGGCGCGCATCCTTATGCTCAAATTCCATTTGGGTATTGCATAAAAAATATGGATGATCAGGAATCTAGAATATACATTGCTGAAGCAGGTTTTGATTTTGAAGAGAAATTACTGGAGCAATTTATTTCCGATTCGAATGATTATCAAACGCTTATTTGCTTTGATAAACAACGGCAATCGAATGCTTTGAAGAGAATTACAGAACGCTTTCCACAATACAAAGACGAAACTGAGAAGCGTTTTGAATCTATAATAGACCTCTCAGAAATTTTCAAAAACAGGCATTTCTATCATCCTAAAATGAAAGAAAATCTTCGGGTTTTGCCGGCAGTATTTGGACTTGAAACCGAGCTAAATAAAGACGATAAGATCAAATCTGATTCCCTTGCTGGAACAGCATTCGAGTACCTATATAAAGACGGTGACCTGATGCATGCTATAGAAATAAAAGAGATGCTAAAATCCTATATGAAAGGGAATATAGAAGCTATATCCCTAATTTACAAAGGATTGCTAATGATCAATGATCAATGAGGCTGGCGCCTACCAATGTTCAGTTATTAATAATTGATCATTGGTTATTGATCATTCCCGGCTGCTCAACACCCCAACCCCGATTTTTTTATTGGCCATTCTTGCCGGATACCATGATGCCAAAAAGCCAAGGACCAGAACGGTTATAAACACTACCAAAAAATCCCAGTGATTAAAAGCCACCGGATATGCAGTCACCACAAAAGTTGAATCAGCCCCTCCTAAAGTTACGAATCCATATTTAAGCTGAAGCCAACAAATAATTCCACCAATAATAATCCCAAGGCTACCACCGCTAACAGAAAGTAGCAATCCTTCAAAAGTGATGATACTTTTAATGGTATTTGGCCTTGCTCCCATACCCAGAAGAATAGCCATATCCTTTTCTTTTTCAAGGGCAAGCATAAGCAAAGAGCCAATAAGATTAAAGGTTGCAATTAACAATATCAAACTCATTACAAGGTAAACGGCAGCCTTCTCCACGTGCATTACTTTATATAAAGATGGATGTTGCTGGAATCGATCCAGCACTGTGAAATTATTGCCCATAATAGCCATCACTTTTGACTGAATATCAGCTACTTTTTCTTTGTCCTTTAAATTGATTTCAATGGATGTCACGGCTTTAGGCTCATTTAACAAATCTCTCGCAAAACCAATCGGCATTAAGACATATTTCTGGTCAAAATCCTGCTGGATGGAGAAAATCCCGCCGCCGACTATGTCTTTTTCTGACAAGGAGTTTTCAGGATTCAGGGTAGAAATTTCCACGCCTTTCCTGGGAACATAAACCTGTATGGGATGGATTTCATCATACCCATGCATATTGAGTTTGTAAGAAATACCTCCGCCAATAACGGCGTAATTTATACTGTCTTCATAAAGCACATCGCTTCCGGTCACGGTCATGCTATCAACTCCAGTTGAGTGAATATAATCAGGGTTTATAGCTTTTATTGTACCGATACATTGATTGGAGCGGTATCGAAACAATGCATTTTCTTCAATAACCGGAGTAATGGCTTTAATATTAGCAAGCGCAGCAAGTTTTTGCATCTTCACTGAATCAGGCGTAAAATATTTTCCGGATACCGGCGAAATTTTTAAGTCGGAATCAAAACTTGCATACAGTTTTCCCACGACGGTTTCAAATCCATTAAAGGCAGATAAAATTATGATTAATGCCGCAGACCCAAAAAATATCCCCAAAATCGATATCAGCGAAATGATATGTATCACATTAGAAATATTCCTCGAAAAGAAATACTTGCGGGCGATATAGACGGGGAGGTTCAATGATTAATGTGCTGATGTGTTAATATGATAATGTGTTAATTGGCTGACGCAAAAAAGTTTGACAACGCTTTAATTCTCAAATTTGTTTTTCATTATCACATCAGCACATTATCACATTATCACATTGATTTTATTTCCACGCATTCACTGTTAATCCAGTTCCGGTTTTGTGATCGTTGTAGGTATCGAAATAGTTCAAAACAAAACTGATCGGATATGCTATAAGATAATAAAAAGGCAATATTAGTGCAAAAGCAAAGCTTTTGTTCAGCATCTGCATCGGGTATTTCATTGACAGTCTCCAGGAAATTTTCCCGGGACCACCGTAGGTATAGCGAGGTTTAATATTTGTAAATCCGGCGCTTTGCAGTTTTTTGGTGATGTCTTCTTTGTTATAGCCATCCCTCACATGCTCCCCGATAAACGACGCTTCGCCTTCACCATGAACATCAGAGCCACCCTGATCAGATGGGGTATTTATAATCAACATGCCGCCCGGTTTCAATGAAGCGTAGAAATTTTCAAAAACGGTGACATCTTCGAGGATATGCTCCATCACATCCACACTAATGATCAGATCATAGGATTCCGGGTTGCGGAATTTTACCAGGTCTTCTACCTGGAAAACAACATTGTTCAGTCCAACCTCTCCAAAAAATTTCCTGCAATCAGCCAGGTAATCCTCTTTAACATCGACAGCCAGTATCTTATAATTCTTGTTTTGCTTGGCTAAGTAATAAGAATACTGCCCGAACCCACAACCGGCATCAAGAATGTCAGCACTGTTCGGATGTTGTTTCATCCAGGCCCTCAGGTCTTTGTGTACATGCCATGTTCGTAGTAACAACAGGTCAAGCAGGTTATAAAAAACCTTTCTGAACATCGGGGTCTTGTTGAAAAAGCCGCCGAACTTATCTTTAATAGGATCGTATTCCATTGGATTCTTTTCTAAATATGGTGCGAAGATAAGAAATAGGGGTCAGGAATCAGGAGTCAGGAGTCAGAAATAACAGTGAGAAGTAAGAGGTAAGAAGTGAGAAGTGGAATTAAAAATCTTGCGCCAGCCAATCTTTCAATTTTTAATCTTTCAATCTTTTAATAACTGTTCCACTAATTCCAATACCCCCACAGTTGCCTTTTTCACTATTTTGGTTAAGTTTTTATGGCTGAGCCCTTCGGGGATATTTGGGTCAATGATGTATTTTGGAATATAAAAGGGAACATAATTCGCAAGTCCTGCAGCAGGATAAACAACCATGGATGTTCCGATCACAATCAAAATATCAGCTTCTGATGCCTCGGCAATGGCTTTATCCATCATGGGAACCGCTTCTCCGAACCATACCACATGAGGACGAAGCTGAGAACCTTTTTCGCATTTGTCACCAACAGCAATATCTTCATCTAACAGATCATAAAGTAGGTTCTCATCAAACGAACTCCGGGCTTTCATGATTTCACCGTGGAGATGGATAATGTTAGAGGAACCAGCCCTTTCATGCAAGTCGTCAATATTCTGGGTGATGATGACCACATTGTATTTAGCCTCAAGTTCTTTCAAGGCATAATGAGCTGCATTTGGCTTGGATTCGCGGACATTCTTTCTTCTTTGGTTATAAAAGTCCAGGACCAATTCACGATTCCTTGCCCAACCCTCAGGCGTGGCCACTTCATTGATATCATATCCTTCCCAAAGTCCGCCGCTATCCCTGAAGGTAGAAATGCCACTTTCGGCGCTGATTCCGGCTCCGGTAAGGACGACGATTTTTTGTTGCATGCACAAAGAAAAGGGAAAATCTAAACAAGATCAACCTTCTCTAAAGGATTTAGTCCGAGATTAAATTAATATTTCAATATCACTAAAATGATCTTTATTTGCATCAGATAAAAAATCAAGGCTCCATTTGGCAAAGAAAATCCTTTATATAACTTTCATTGGCCTATTAATGCCTTTAGCCTCAATGGCTCAGGGCATTAATGGTGATCTTGGTTTTACCTGGGAAGGGTTTTTGAATGGATTGATGGGGATTGGAGCGTTGACTGTAATCGGTTTTTTGCTTTCAAGTAATAAAAAAAGTATCAATTGGGCGTTGATCATCAAGGCATTGTTGTTGCAGTTTGTTTTTGCGATTTGCGCACTCAAAGTCCCGATTTTCAGAGATGTATTCAGTAGTATTGCTTCTGTCTTTGTTACAATACTTGATTTTACCAAGGCAGGTTCTACGTTTTTGTTCGGCGGACTGGTTTCCAATACTAATAGCTTCGGTTTTATATTTGTGTTCCAGGTATTACCTACTATTGTTTTCTTTGCTGCGTTTACTTCAGCATTGTTCTATCTCAATATTCTGCAGCGCATTGTGTTTGGTTTTGCATGGATCATGAAAAGAGTTATGGGACTTTCAGGTGCCGAAAGCCTGGCAAGCGCAGCCAATATTTTCGTGGGCCAAACAGAAGCGCCTCTCGTCATCAAACCCTATATCGCGGGTATGACCAAATCAGAAACCCTGGCTTTAATGACCGGGGGTATGGCGCACATTTCTGGTGGAATATTGGCTGCATACATTGGTTTCCTGGGCGGGACTGATCCGGTACAGCAACAAATATTTGCCACACATTTATTAACGGCTTCTATCATGACTGCGCCGGGTACTTTTTTTATGGCCAAAATGCTCATTCCCGAAACAGAAGAATTCAACAAGGATTTCAATATCCCCAAACAAAAGTTAGGCACCAATATACTTGAAGCGATCGCTAACGGAACGGGTGACGGACTTAGGCTGGCAGTGAACGTTGGGGCTATGTTGCTCGTTTTCATTGCATTTATGGCAATGCTGAATTATATTTCCATTCATTATATCGGTAGCTTGACAGGGTTGAACGCCCGGATTATTGAAGCAAGCCATGGACGCTATGAAGGACTTACATTGCAATACATGCTCGGTTGGATCTTTGCACCTATTGCATGGCTGATTGGGATCCGCGGCGATGATGTATTTTATGTAGGTCAACTACTTGGTCAAAAGGGAATACTGAATGAATTTGTAGCCTATATCGAATTCAGCAAATTGAAAGATGCCCATATCCTAACGAATCATAAAACAATTATTATTACCACTTATGCCCTTTGTGGTTTTGCAAATTTTGCATCTATAGGAATTCAGATTGGTGGAATCGGCGCGTTGGCTCCGACCAAAAAAACCATGCTGGCTCAACTTGGCATTAAAGCGCTGATTGCAGGAACGATGGCTAATTTGCTTGCAGCAACTATAGTAGGGATGTTGGTATCATAAAACTATTAAAAGATTAAAAAATTAAAAGATTGGCTGACGCAAATCTGTCTTGCGAAGCCCAAATTTACTTGCGTGAGTCTTCGGGTTCAAATTTTCAATTTTCAATCTCCAATTTCTTCATACATTTGTAAGCGGCTCAGTTTTTGAGCATCGTTAAGGTAAATATTTATACAAATTCAAAAAAAGTGATCTGATGAAAAAGGTTATATTATTCACTCTCTTTTGTTTGGCTTTTTCTGTCCCGTATTTTTGCAAAGCACAGGCCGTAGACAAACACATGACGGGCGATAAGGGCAAAACATACTACGATGACGCCAAAACCAAACCAAAGGAAATTTACAATACAAACGAAGTTACAGTTGCTGATCCCGATGATCCGCAACATCCCATGATATATCTTCAAAAAGAGGGGCCATATTTCTATTATTATGAAAACGGTAAGCTGAAAATTTCGGGATGGTATTCCACCAATCAGAAAAATGGTACCTGGAAATATTATGATGAAAAGGGAACCCTTACCAAAACAGAAAAGTGGGTCAATGATAAATTGGTTCAATAGAAAACTTAAAAACCTTTATGCCAATTACAAACCGACAGATATCCAAACTATTTAAGTTGGGCGCCAGCCTTTTGGAGCTGAATGATGATAACCAATTCAAATCCAGGGCATATGAGAATGCCGCTTTTGCCGTAAGACAATTCGGAGAGCCGCTGGTAATGATGACCGAAGCCCAATTGGAAAAATTACCGGGCATCGGCAAAACACTTTCTAATAAGATTAGTCAGATCGCTAATACTGGAAGCTATGAGGAGTTGGATCGTTTATTAGAATTGACGCCGCCGGGTTTGATCGAATTGCTTCGCATTAAAGGACTTGGTGCTAAAAAGATAAAAACACTTTGGTTGGAGGCAGGGATCACTTCTCCGGAAGGATTACTACAAGCATGCTTAGATAATCGTCTTGTGGATATTAAAGGTTTCGGAAAAAAGACACAGGATAGTATTATTGAATTGATCCATTTCTTTTTTGAGAATAAGCACAAATTTCTATATGCCGAAGCCGAATCAGAGATGAATGAGGTACTCAAACATCTTGAAAATCATGAGTCTGTCGAAAAAATAGCATTCACCGGAGAAATGCGTAGGAAATTACCTGTCATTGATAAAATAGAATTCCTGATTCTACTAAAACGAGGTAAGAACCTTGAAGATGTATTAAAAGAAGCCGAGGAATCCATTGCGATATCTGAAGATGGCTACAAGACGACTTACATGGACATCCCGGTTTTCTTTTGGGAACTTATGAAAAGCGACGACTGGGCTGAGCAGTTGATGCGCACAACCGGGAATGAAAAACACCTGGCGTTGCTCGCAAAAGACTCATTTAAAAATGCGCAAAGCGAGGAAGATATTTATGCTAAAAACAATATCCCATACATCATCCCGGAAATGCGTGAAGGCAGGGATGAATTGGAGATCATGCGAGGCATTAAGACTGAAGATATCATCAAGTACGAAGACCTGAAAGGATGTGTTCATAATCATAGTACTTATAGTGACGGCGCCAATACACTCCAGGAAATGGCTCTGTATTGCAAAGGAATGGGGATGCAGTATTTTGGGATATGCGATCATTCTCAGACAGCAGTGTACGCCAGCGGCATGAAACCTTATAAGGTTCAGGAGCAATGGAAAGAAATTGACAAACTCAACGCGCAATTAGCGCCTTTTAAAATATTTAAAGGCATTGAGTCTGACATCTTAGGAACCGGTGCTTTGGACTATGAAGAAGATATCCTGAAACAATTTGATTTTGTGGTAGCCTCTGTACATTCCAATATCAAAATGAAAGAAGAGGATGCCAACAAAAGACTTTTAAAAGCAATCGAAAATCCTTATACGACTATACTTGGCCACATGACAGCAAGGCTTTTATTACAACGCCCCGGGTTTCCTGTTGATCATAAACTCATTATCGACGCCTGCGCTGCCAATAATGTTGTTATTGAAATCAATGCAGATCCTCACCGACTTGATATGGACTGGCATTGGTATTCTTATGCGATGAATAAGAATATTATGTTCTCCATAAACCCTGATTCGCACGAAACCGGAACCATGGCAAACATGTATTTTGGTGTATGCGTAGCAAGAAAAGGCGGGATCACAAACAATCAGGTATTAAATACGTTTACACTGGAACAAATCGAGGATTATTTCAATCGAAAAAAGGCCGGCACGCTTTGAAAATACTGGTTATCCGTTTTAGTTCCATCGGAGATATTGTGCTCACAAGTCCTGTTTTGCGCTGTCTCAAAAGGAAATATCCCGATTCAGAGGTGCATTATCTGACCAAAGCCCAATTCCATCCATTACTTATTGCCAATCCGCATATTGATAGGTTTTACCTCCTGGAAAATAAAAACCTGGACGAACTTATTGAGCAGATGAAGACTGAAAAATACGATGTGATTATTGATCTCCATAAAAACATCCGCACCCAAAAAGTTAAATCATCCCTGACCGCGAAACAAATATTCTCATTTGATAAGATCAATTTTGCAAAATGGCTGATTGTAAATTTAAAAATTGACAAACTCCCTGAAAAACATATTGTTGACAGATATTTTGAGGGGTTAAAATCATCTGGAATTGTTAATGATGGTCAAGGACTTGATTACTATATATGGGAAAAGGAAGTATATGATTTTGTGGCTTCGCTGGTAAATACCAAATATGTTGCTTTTGCGATAGGTGCTAACCACAATACAAAGAAACTGCCTGAAGAAAAGATATTTGAAATATGCTCTAAAATACATCAGAAGGTCTATATACTTGGAGGTAAAAAAGAAGAGGAAACCGGCAAAAAACTCAATGAGCTTTTCCCGCAACAGATTGTGAACCTCTGCGGTATCCTCACCGTAAATGAATCTGCATTTATTATCAAACATGCCCAAAAGGTTATCACCCACGATACAGGTATGATGCATATTGCTGCAGCTTTCAAAAAGCCAATTATTTCTGTCTGGGGAAATACCATTCCGGAGTTTGGGATGTATCCGTATTATGGATCGCTGAACAAAGCTATTGAAGAAAAAAACAGTCATTTTTTTGAGGTTAAAGGATTATCCTGCCGACCATGCTCCAAAATCGGTTTTGAAAAATGCCCCAAAGGGCACTTCAAATGCATGAACGAGCAGGATGTGGATGGTATTATACATGAGGCCAATAGATAAAAATTTGGTTTTCATAAAATAATTCTATATTTGACATTAAATAGCTAAGCTAATAGGGGCTGTGTTGTTTGAATTGAGCATCAGAAACATCTAAAAACACTTATTTATGAACGTGAATCATCTTCTAATCGGATTATGTGTCGAAATTATTACCGTTATCGTGGTATTACATTTCCTGGCCAAAGCAAAAAAAGACGAGCTTGGTGGCGGCTTCAAATGGGCGGGTAGAATTCTACTTATTCTTGGTTTTCTTGCTATTGGATGTACACTTAGCCGTGGGCTTATGGGAATGATGCATAGAGGTGAATGTTGCCAACAAGAACAAAGTTGCCCGATGATGATGCACGGTGGATGCTGCATGCACGATGGTAATTGCTGTAGCATGCATGACGGAAAATGTGGCATGGGTGACGGCAAATGCAGCGACATGAAAGACGGGAAAGAATGTAAACTGGATAGTGCCAATGGCAAAAAATGCCCTATGTGCAAAGACCATGACATGGGAAAAGACGGAATGCATAAGGATTCTATGAAAATGGAAAAACCGAAATAGATTTAATATTTTTAATAGTCTTGCTTAGCGCCTTTGCGTCTTTGCGAGAGTTTTTCCAAATCTTATATGTTAAAGTCGTTGATTTTTAAAAAGTCAACGACTTTTTTTTGTGCCTTTGCGCCTTTGCGAGAGTTTTTCCTAATTTTACCGCGAACGAAACACACATTAGAATCAGGAAACCATGGAAGAACCTAAAATCGGTCCCGAACATCACAAACCATACATAGCGGCGTCAGAATTCATACCGGAGTTTACCCCGAAGGCAATTATTCTCGGCGCCATATTTGGTATCATTTTCGGTGCGGCATCTGTATATCTGGGCCTTAAAGTAGGCCTTACCGTGAGCGCATCCATACCGATTGCGGTTTTGGCTATTTCTATTTTCAAGAAACTTGGCAATGCTACCATCCTCGAAAGTAATATCGTACAAACCATTGGTTCTGCAGGTGAATCAGTTGCCTCAGGTGTTGTATTCACCGTTCCCGCTATGTTGTTCCTTGCTGGTGGTATCGACTATTTCCAGTACTTCCAGATTTTTGTTCTGGCATTTGCAGGCGGTATTTTAGGGGTATTGTTCATGGTGCCGCTACGTAAATCTCTGATTGTAAAAGAGCATGGCAAACTTCCTTATCCTGAAGGCACTGCCTGTGCGGATGTACTCATTGCGGGAGAGAAGGGCGGCAAACTGGCTCAGAAAGTATATTATGGACTTGGCATCGCGTTTTTATATAAGTTGTTGATGTCTATTCTTGGTTTCTGGAAAGATGTACCTACTTATGTTTTTGGCAAAAGTTCTGTTATTCGTAATGCCAGTGTCAGTGGTGAAATTACCCCCGAACTGCTTGGCGTGGGTTATATCATCGGCCCGAAAATAGCGGGGGTGATGATGGCGGGCGGCGTGCTTTCATATCTTGTATTGGCTCCATTGATTTCTTATATCGCTGGTGATTCTTCTATCATTATTAAACCAGGGATGATCCCGATCGGTCAAATGGGACCCGATGAAATACGTGCTTTCTATATTAAGTATATCGGCGCCGGTGCCGTTACTTTCGGTGGTATCATGACCCTGATTAAAACCATGCCGACAATTATCAGCGCTTTCCGTGATTCATTCAACGACTTAAGACAAAAGAAAGACAAGGCAGTAACCAAATTAAGGACCGAAAGAGAATTACCCATTAGTTATGTATTGATCGGTAGTTTGATACTGGTATTGTTTATTGCATTTATTCCTAAAATTCATGCGGGCATTCTTCCTGCTATTATGATCGTGATATTCGGCTTCTTTTTTGTCACCGTCTCATCGCGGATTGTGGGGATTATCGGGTCCTCGTCCAACCCCATTTCCGGTATGACCATCGCGACCATCATGGCCACCTGCCTTATTTTTGTAGGTATTGGCTGGACAGGTGATGTGTACCAACCTATTGCATTGATTGTAGGTTCGATAGTGTGTATCGCTTCCGCAAATGCAGGGGCCACATCGCAGGATTTAAAAACAGGATATATCCTTGGCGCCACACCTGTCAAGCAGCAGATCGGTTTGCTTATTGGGGTCTTGGCTGCTACCATAGCGATAGGATTCACATTGTTGTTGTTATACCATACTCTCGGCATTGGTACCCCAACAGCCGAGCATCCAAAAGCCCTTGCTGCACCACAAGCCATATTGATGTCAACCATTATTAAGGGCCTTTTGAGCCACCAGCTTCCCTGGAGCCTGGTCATCATCGGGATGGCGGTTGCAGCGGTTATGGAGCTTTGCGGCGTGAGTTCACTGGCTTTTGCAGTAGGAGCGTACCTGCCATTTTCTACCACAAGTCCTATTTTCATCGGTGGATTGGTAAAATGGTTTATTGAGCAACGTTCTAAAAACAAAGCCGAAGCCGATTCTGAACTTGGTCCGGGCGCTTTATTCAGTTCCGGTTTGATTGCAGGCGGTGCCTTGACAGGTATCCTGGTTGCAGCGCTCACAGGCTGGGTAGTTGGCATCGGAAAGGATGGAAAGGACATATCTGCTTTATCAAAAATCAATACCGGTTTCGGAGATTCTTTAGGCTCCATGGGTGATGTATTGGGATTGATTGCTTTTGTTGGGTTGGGATTGATTTTGTATTCTTTTGCGAGGATGAAATCGGCAAATATTTGATAATGAGTAGGTAACACAGAACAGATAAGGGTAATCATGTAGAAGTTTCGAAAGTTCAAGTGATACCCTTGAATTATTCGACATAATCATTCAATTTATCTAATTCTAAATCAATCATTTTTGTCCACCTAATTTGATTTTCAATATTGTGGTATATTTCTCTGTCATACTTATTTTGGAACTCATCATACTCTTTATAGTACATAAATTTAAAAACTGAATCTGCAAAAGATCTTTTTAAAACTTTTTGTCCTTTTAATATCTTTCTAAACTTTCTTGCATACAATTCGGCTATGTCAAAGTGAGTTTGTTCGTGAGATAATGACAAACTATCATAAACAGTAGTCCATGATTTGTAAGGATCAAAATAGCTTCTAACCCTAATTTTAAAGGAATCATTGCTATAATACGGCCACATCCCGAATCCCACCCACGATTCCACGACCGCAGTATCAGTTTTCGGGGGATTTGATTTATAATCCTGCCATGTTAATCTTTTCTCTTTATTCCAATAAATAAAGCTATCGGTGTCTTCTTTGAAAGAAAGGACAAATTTGAACAACAATATGATTATTAAAAACTTAACCATTAATTTTCTGCCCTTATTGATGTGACCAACAAGCTTTTCATATTTTTATTATTCCTTATAAATTCTATCACCCCTTTCGCCACCGCTAAAGCTAAGGCGGCACGCAGTCGGGGTTCTAAACATTCGTATTATTATTTTTCTATAATCATGCCATCCCTTCGGGATTGAAAAATCAAAGATATTGTTAAAAAGTATTCGATACCATATATTCTTCATTCTTAACCCCGAAGGGGGTGATATGATTATAGAAATTTGGAATCAATATGTATTTAAAACCCCGAAGGGGTGACAGATTTCTTGCCTATAATCAAACACAATCCATACAAACCTTACCACTTACAACTTATCACTTTCCACTATTTAACTTATCACGCTCCAATTCACCCTACTCACATCCAATTGATTTAACCGATCCAACAAAACCCTGTTATCGGGTTTGGATAGGGTGGGGTCATCCTTCAGAATATCCGTCGCAATGTTTCTGGCTGCTACCAATATGCGTTGGTCTGTTATCAGGCTTGCTATTTTCAGATCCACCATACCGCTTTGCTGGGTTCCAGCCAGGTCGCCCGGGCCACGGAGATTGAGATCCACTTCAGATATTTCAAAACCATTATTGGTACGCACCATCGTTTCCATCCGGATTTTAGCATCTTCAGATAATTTGTAACCTGTCATCAAAATGCAATAACTCTGGTTTCCACCGCGACCAACCCGTCCACGCAACTGATGCAGTTGAGATAGCCCGAATTTCTCCGCGCTTTCTATCACCATAACAGTCGCATTGGGTACATCGACACCCACTTCAATCACGGTAGTGCTTACCAGTATTTGGGTATCCCCGCGTTTAAAACGCTGCATTTCAAACTCCTTATCTGCAGAAGCCATACGTCCGTGCACAATACTTACATGGTATTTTGGTTTCGGAAATTCACGCTCGATGGCTTCAAAACCAGCCATCAGGTTATTATAATCAAGGGTTTCTGATTCTTCGATCAACGGATAAACCACATAGATCTGCCTGCCGAGTTCAATCTGTTTTCGGATAAATCCAAATACTTCAAGTCGCTTGGTCTCAAAAACATGACGGGTCTGGATGTCTTTTCTACCCGGAGGCAATTCATCAATCACAGATACATCAAGGTCTCCATAGAGCGTCATAGCCAGGGTACGAGGGATAGGCGTAGCCGTCATAATTAAGATATGCGGCGGGGTATCGTTCTTCTTCCACATCGTAGAGCGCTGCGCCACTCCGAAACGGTGTTGCTCGTCAATTACCACTAATCCCAGGTTCGGGAAACTTACCCAGTTTTCCAGCAAGGCGTGTGTGCCAATCACAACCGGGAGTGTTCCCTGAGCCAATCCCATTTCTATTTCTTTTCGGACTGATTTTTTGGTGGACCCGGTGAGCAGTTTCAATGGAATTCCCAGGTCTTCGGTGAACTTTGAAATGCTATGAAAATGCTGTGTGGCAAGGATTTCAGTAGGTGCCATAATGCAGGCTTCCATGCTGTTATCCAGCGCAATGAGCATCGCCATCAGGGCCACAATGGTTTTCCCACTACCGACATCACCCTGCAGCAACCTGTTCATCTGCCTCCCAGAGCCCATGTCCTGCCTGATTTCTTTGATGACCCGTTTCTGGGCATTGGTCAGTTCAAACGGCAGATATTCTTTGTAAAAGGTATTTACATAATGGCCAACTTTGCTGAAAACATGACCTTTAATCTGTTGCCTCCGTATATTATGTTGTCTTAATAACTTCAATTGAACGAAAAACAGTTCCTCCAGTTTCAGCCGGTTTTCTGCAGCTTTCTGGCTGTCCATGTTGGTCGGGAAATGAACTTCGTAAAAGGCTTTGGCGCGTGGCATCAGTTTAAATTGGTTCACCATATAGGCAGGAAAAACTTCGGGAATGGTTGTACCGATTTTTTCAAATAGGTTCGCCAAAAGCCTCGATATTCCTTTGCTGTCTAAGTTCTTCGTTTTTAGTTTTTCAGTGGTGCTATACACAGGCTGCATTTTCACCTTTCCACCCACATTTTTATCATTGGTGACAGATTCAAGCTCCGGATGGATGATATTCAACTTGCCTTTGAACTCATTTGGTTTCCCGAAAACAAGAAATTCCAATCCGGGATGGATCGTTTTCTGCACCCAAGGAATTCCTTTAAACCAGACCAATTCCAAAGAACCTGTATCATCACTCAAAACAGCTGTAAATCTTTTGGCGCCACCCTTGCCAATCAGTTTTACACTATCTATCCGTCCGATCACCTGGCAAAAAGGCATTCTTTCATTCAGGTCCCCGATATGATGAATACTCGATTTATCTACATACCGGAAAGGGATATGCATGAGCAGATCTTCGAACGTACCTATCCCCAGCTCCTTCTTTAGAAGTGCACCTTTTTCAGGGCCAACGCCTTTCAGGTATTCAATGGGAGTATCTAGAGTCAATTACGAATTATGAATTACGAATTACTTTGTCCGCCGAAGCTTTTTTGCGCCGCCAGGGCTTTGGCGCATGAAAGCGAAGGAGGAAGAATGGTGCGAAATTAGGGAATAAGAGTCTGAATCGGGATTTACAGGATTAAAGGATAAAAACTGGATTTCAATGAGACATTAAGGCCGGAATTTTTCTGATTTTATAAGTGAAAGAAATTAGTACCCCAGGGGAGGTTCAATTATTATATTCATATTCAATAAATTATGACTTAAATAGCAATAAAAATAGCAATGATTTAGCAATGAAAATGCAATAGGTTAGCAATGATTTTGCAATAGATTGTTTCCGAAAATTGTCTGAACAGAGATTTTTGGGATACTCAGATTTTTGAGATTTCATGCGACAGCTACCCTCGCGTAAGCCAATTATCACATCATCATATTATCACATCATCACATCGTTTTTACATACATATATAGCGAGATGCCAAAGTGGGTGGGTGTTGTTGAAAAATATTTTACAACTTATATTTCTTCAGATAGTTGCAACTAAGAAAAAATAGAATTTGTCGGCACAGTTATAAACTGTGATGATAATTGCGAGCCAGTTATAAACTGGCTCGAGCAAAAGCCTGGGGATAAAGGCCTAATACCTAACGCCTGAACTTTACATCCCGCTCCTTATCGCCTCTATCGGATCCATTTTCGCGGCCCTGAGGGATGGAATATAACCGGAAATGACGCCTATAGCGGATGAAATACCTAAGCCTATCAGCGCATTCTTTAAGGTGAGTACGAGCTGCAAAGGCAAGACAAGATTTAAGATCAGGCTTAGAATAAATATGAGTAGTATTCCGATTCCGCCACCGATAATGCATAGAAATACAGACTCTCCAAGAAACTGGGCAAGGATGAAATAACTCTTTGCCCCAAGCGATTTCTGGATGCCTATGATCGGAGTTCGCTCCTGTACAGACACAAACATAATATTGGCAATTCCAAAACCACCGACAAGAATTGAAAAACCGGCAATGATCCACCCGAAGAAATTGATCTTGCCAAACATTTTGGTAATAAGGTCGGTAAAGATGGTTATCCGGTTTAGGGCAAAATTATCTTCATCCCATGGACCAAGGCTCCGCACGTTCCGCATGGCTCCTGTCAGGTCATCTTCAAGTTGGTCAAGGCTTTCATTTGTTTTCCCTTTCACCATGATGGCGGGGCTAAAACTTTTGCTACTGATGTCATAAAGAGACCGCATTAAGTTAAAAGGTACCAAAACCTGTTTGTCCTGGTCGCTCCCAATGCCAAGGGCCTTGCCCTGTTTGCTTAGTACTCCGACAACACGCAATTGCCTTTTCATTACCTCAATCTTTTTATCAATGGCTTCCTCAGGGGTTTTGAAAAGGGATTTTGCCACATCATATCCAAGTACAATTACTTTATCCCCTTGTTGCGATTCCTGATCCGAAAAATATCTGCCCGCTTCATAAGTCAGGTTCACTATTTTAGGATAGTCTTCCGTAATGCCTGAAATGCTGATACCTTCTGTGGTATTAGCTCCGGCCGTCAATTTTTCGCCACCAAGGGCGGCACTGAAGCACATCGCTTCGGCTCCCTTGAAATTCTTTTGAAGGATAACCATGTCTTTATAGCTCACTTCCGGCCTGTTTACGTATTTCCACCATGGATATTCAGATGAAAAGGCCCAGGGCCATTTGTGTACGAATATGACGTTATCCCCAAACTTAGAAATGGAATCGCGAATGTTCATTTCCAGCGAATCAACCAGGGTAAATATGCTGATGATACAGAAAACACCTATCGTAACCCCTAATAAAGAGAGAAGGGTGCGGAGCATATTTGCCCTGATGTTTTGGAGGGCAAAGCCGAGGCTTTCGCCCATAATGGCCAGAAATACGCTAATTTTCAATTTGATATAATGTTTCTGTCTAAGAGTGGACAATTTAGCTTATTTCGCATTACCTTTGCACTCTTTTTCCGCAAATTTAATATAATATGAAACTTTCGGAGTTTATTTTCGATCTTCCTGATGAACTTATTGCAAAAGAACCTATCGAATACAGAGATGATTCGAGGCTCATGGTTGTACATCGTGACACAGGCGTCATTGAACACAAAAATTTCAAGCAGATCGTTGATTATTTCGGGGAAGGTGATGTTGTCATCATCAATAATACCAAGGTATTTCCTGCACGTTTATATGGCAAGAAGGAAAAAACCGGCGCCAGGATCGAAGTGTTTTTGCTTCGTGAGCTCAACAAACCACAGCGTTTGTGGGATGTACTGGTAGATCCGGCACGTAAAATAAGGGTTGGTAACAAACTCTTTTTTGGAAACGATAACAATGATATCCTTGTAGCCGAGGTTATTGATAATACTACTTCACGTGGCCGTACCATTCGTTTCCTGAATGATATGCCGGAAGAGGAGTTTTATGAAGCATTGAATACGCTCGGTGAAACACCGATCCCAAAATACATGAAGCGTAAGGCAAATGAGGAAGATGATAAATCATATCAAACCATCTTTGCTACCGAAAAAGGCGCAGTAGCAGCTCCGGCTGCGGGTTTGCACTTTTCAAGGGAAATATTGAAATGGTTTGAGATCAAAGGCGTTGAAGTAGCCGATATTACTTTGCACCTTGGCCTTGGTTCACTCAGGAAAATTGAAGTCGAAGACCTGTCCAAGCATAAAATGGATTCAGAAAACTTTATCATTCCACAGACTGCGGCTGAAAAAATAAATAAAGCAAAGGACGAGAAGAAAAAGATCTGTGCTGTAGGTAATTCAGTGATGCGCGCTATTGAATCTGCCGTATCTGCCAATGGAAAGATAAAAGCCATAGAAGGCTGGACAGAGAAATTCATTTTCCCTCCCCATGTATTCAGCATTGCCAACTGCATGGTTACCAATTTCCATAGTCCTAAATCTGCATTTTATATCACTGCTGCCACTTTCGCAGGACTTCCATTGATGCGTAAAGCTTACGATGAAGCCATTAAAGAAAAATACCGCTTCCTGGATTACGGGGATGCGATGTTGATACTTTAGGGATAAGTTGTAAGGATTAAGTGGTAAGTGATAAGTAGCTGGCGCCGCCATTGCCCTGACCCTAAAATTTCCGAATCAGGATTTACCGGATTAAAGGATACGCAGGATAGCTTAAGGGTATAGTATTCGACTTAATTTGAATATTATCCTGAAAATCGAAAAATCCTGTAAATCCTGATTCAGAAAAAAGCTACAACGACTCAGCCACCACTTCTTTTACATCAGGAACCAATCTTTTCAAAAGGTTTTCGATGCCCGCTTTTAGAGTGATTGTCGATGAAGGACAACCGCTGCAGGAACCTTTGAGCGCTACGGTTACAATCCCATCTTCAAATGATTTGAATTCGATATTACCTCCGTCCATTTCTACCACTGGTTTGATGCTGCTGGTGAGTATTTCCTTGATCTTGGCAATGACTTCGTTTTCATCAACCTCTTCTTCATTCTCCTTGGGTGCAAGTGTTTCCTGCATTTGAAGGGAGATGATCGGGTCGCCGGCCTGGATATATTCTTTGAGGAACGTACGAATGATCGGGATGAGCTCTGCCCACATGCTGTCTGACAGTTTGCTGACAGTAACAAAGTTCTGGCTGATATAGACACCCTTTACAAAGCTGAATTTAAATAACATAGCCGCTAAAGGCGATTCCTGGGCTGATTGCTGGTCCGGAAAATCGAAGCTGTATCCGGGAGGTAAGAGTTCTTTGTTCAGGACGAACTTAATGCTGTCAGGGTTTGGGGTTCCTTCGGCATATACGGTTATATATTTTTCTTGAGTAGTAGTTTCCATGTTGTCTGTTTTTCAAACCTATAAGGTCTCCAAAACCTTATAGGTTTATAATAATCCACTGCAAAGGTAAGAACAATATAGGGTAGGGGATTAGTTCTTTTGGGAGAATATTTGTTGGAACATTAAATTTGCGGACAGGGAAGTGCCGTACCTACGGCACTCAAGAACATTGGTGGTTATTTTTCTACCAATATGTCGTCCCTACGGGACTTAGAAGCAGGTAAAATAAAGTCTAATTAAATTGTCACCCGTCAGGCAACTTACCACTTATCCCTTACCACTAAATTAAGGAATCTGCATAAACTTATGCGTCTGCAACGAAACCCGCCATTTGGGATTGGTTTTCACGTATTCTACTATCAAAGGCATCATTTTATCTGCCTGGCTCCATTCCGGTTGGAGCAAGAGTTTGCAATCTTCTGAAACCAATGCAGCCTGTTCTTCAGCCCATTTGAAATCAGACTTGTTGAATACTATGATCTTTAATTCGTTGGCTGCCTGGTATATTTCAGGAAGTGGTTTTTTGAATTTCTTCGGCGACAAACATATCCAGTTCCAGAATCCACTTAAAGGATAAGCCCCGGATGTTTCGATATTGGTTTCAAAACCAACCGTTTGTAATTCATTGGTTAATTCATCAAGGTTATGCATCAATGGTTCACCGCCAGTGATCACTGCCAGTCTTGCGGGTTGCTTTAAGGCGTCAGCAACAATATTTTGAATCTCAATTGATGGATGGGCATCAATAGGCCAGGATTCTTTTACATCGCACCAAACGCAACCCACATCGCATCCTCCTAATCGTATAAAGTACGCGGC
>Ga0206979_1026_pt1 | contig 25602 bp, 24 predicted proteins | sample Alteio_BWMinCont_19_FD_153463 | JGI IMG/M metagenome (GOLD analysis project Ga0206979, IMG submission 153463) | Enriched cells from forest soil in Barre Woods Harvard Forest LTER site, Petersham, Massachusetts, United States -... | ecosystem: Environmental > Terrestrial > Soil > Temperate forest >... | reverse complement strand
TTCAATGCATGTACCCTGAAAAGAGTATCGGAGATTGCTTTGACATAGCTAAGGAATCACTTGTATCAAAAAAAGCATATCAAACATTCAAACAAATTATCAACCCATAAAAATGAATATTCTTGAAGAAATTGTTGCGAATAAAAAGATTGAGGTTGCGGAAAGGAAAGCCCTATACCCAATAAAACTTCTGGAGAAGTCATGCTATTTTGAATCTCCTGTTGTATCCCTTAAAAAGTATTTATTAAGAGAAGATAAAAGCGGAATCATTGCAGAGATAAAACGAAAATCACCTTCAAAAGGCATGATTAATAAATACGTGTCTATTGAGAAAACTTCCATAGGATATATGCAAGCTGGTGCAAGCGCCTTGTCTATATTAACGGATCAAACGTTTTTTGGAGGGAAGAATGATGATCTTACCATCGCAAGAAAATATAATTATTGCCCCATCCTCAGGAAGGATTTTATCATTGATGAATACCAGGTCATTGAAGCACGTTCTATTGGTGCAGATGCCATATTGTTGATCGCAGCTATATTATCTAAAGAAAGAGTTAAAGAACTCGCTTGTTGTGCGGCATCACTAGGTTTAGAGGTGCTGATGGAAGTACATGACAGAATAGAATTGGATTGTCTAAATCCTTCTGTAGATATTGTGGGGGTCAACAATAGGAACTTAAAGAATTTTGAGACAGACATGCAGCATTCTATTGATCTGGTTTCATTGATACCCGATGAATTTTTAAAAATATCTGAAAGTGGTATATCCAGTCCTGAAATTGCGGCACAACTCAAACAAGTTGGTTTTGATGGTTTTCTGATAGGCGAGCAGTTTATGAAAGATAGCCGTCCGGAAGAAGCTTGTTCCCATTTTATCAAACAATTACGGAAACTGACTCATGAAAATTAAAGTGTGCGGGTTAAAGTATGCTAACAACATTGAAGCGGTTGTTCGGTTGAATCCCGATTATATTGGCCTTATTTTTTACGCTAAATCTAAAAGATATATTGGGGACCAATTGTATCTAAGTTCATATCTAAGATCCTTGAAAGGGATAAAAAAAGTAGGTGTTTTTGTAAATGCAAGTTCCGAAGAAATAGCGGAGAAAACAAAAGTGTATGATCTGGATATGGTTCAACTTCACGGAACGGAAACAGCGGCATTTTGCGATAAGATAAGTAAGGATATCGCTGCCATAAAAGCCTTTCAAATTGATAAGGCGTTTGATTTTAATATTCTCTCTGATTTTGAGACAACCTGTTCAGGCTTTTTATTCGATACTGCCACTAAAGGTTACGGTGGTAGCGGACTTTCATTTGATTGGCAATTGCTCAATAAGTACAAATTTTCAAAAGGCTTTTTTCTAAGTGGGGGAATCAGTTTGCGAAATATAGAACAAATAAAATTTTTGAATCATCAAGGACTAATTGGCTTGGATATAAACAGTTGCTTTGAAATAAGCCCAGGACTAAAAGACATTACAAAAATCAAAACATTTATAGATGAAATACGAAATTGACGAACACGGATATTATGGAAATTTTGGCGGAGCGTTTATTCCTGAAATGTTACATGCAAATGTATCATCGTTAAAAACGCAGTATAAAGCAATTATCGCGGATCCAGCTTTCAATAAAGAACTCGATATTCTGTTGAAAGATTATGTTGGCCGCCCATCACCTTTGTATTATGCAACAAGACTTTCTGCTTATTACTGCACTCATATTTATCTTAAAAGAGAAGACCTGAACCATACCGGAGCGCATAAAATAAACAATACTGTAGGTCAGATATTGCTGGCACGCTATATGGGCAAGACCCGAATTATTGCAGAGACCGGAGCTGGCCAGCATGGAGTCGCCACGGCAACTGTATGTGCACTCATGGATATGCAATGCATTGTATATATGGGTTTAACCGACATGAAGCGCCAGGCTCACAATGTAGAGCGGATGCAATTACTAGGTGCTCAGGTGATACCTGTTAAGAGTGGTAGTATGACTTTAAAGGATGCAACCAATGAAGCTATAAGGGACTGGATAAATAATCCTGCTGATACATATTATTTGATTGGTTCCGTTGTAGGCCCTGACCCATATCCTGATATAGTTACGCGCTTTCAAAGTATCATCAGTAGTGAAATTGCAACCCAGTTTAAAGAGAAAACCGGTAAAAATAATCCCGATGTTATTATTGCATGTGTTGGTGGCGGTAGTAATGCCGCGGGTTCTTTTTATCATTTTTTAGATGAACAAGAAGTAAGATTAATTGCAGTAGAGGCGGCTGGAAAAGGAATCCATTCAGGAGCAACTGCTGCTACTATGGTCCACGGTCGGCCTGGCATTATTCACGGTAGTAAAACTTATTTAATGCAAACAAAAGATGGACAGATTGAAGAACCTTATAGCATTTCTGCGGGCTTGGATTATCCTGGTATCGGCCCGTTACATGCTCATTTGTTTGAAAAAGAAAGGGTAGAATATATATATGCAACAGACAATGAAGCATTGAACTCTGCCTATAGACTTATCCGAACTGAAGGTATCATCCCGGCATTGGAATCTGCACATGCCCTGGCAGCGCTGGACAAACTCAAATTTTCAAAAAACGAAAACATAATTATCTGTTTATCAGGTAGGGGAGATAAAGATTTAACAACCTATATAAAGCACTATGATGAACAGAATTAATCAATTATTTCAGCAAAAACCCAATAATATTCTTTCGATATATTTTACGGCAGGCTATCCTCAGTTAGACCAGGTAACCGATATTATTAAAACACTTTCTGATACAGGTGTTGATATGATAGAAATCGGGATGCCATTTTCTGATCCTCTTGCTGACGGGCTGACCATACAGGAAAGCAGTACCATTGCTTTGAAGAATGGAATGTCAGTTTCCGTTCTTTTTGAACTGTTGAAACATATCCGTTCCTTCACACAAAAGCCTTTAATATTAATGGGTTATTTAAACCCAATCTTACAATATGGCATAAATGAATTTTGCATAAAAGCCAGAGAATGTGGCATAGACGGACTCATTATACCAGATTTGCCGATACGTGAATACAAGGAAGATTACAAAGATATTCTGGCACGATATGATTTGAAATTAATCTTCCTGATCACCCCGCAAACTGATGAAAAGAGAATCAGGTTGATCGATCAGGAATCAGATAGCTTTATTTATTTAGTAACTCATTCTGCAGTAACCGGAAGTAGTACCGATTTTAACGAAAGCAGGTTAGAGTATTTGAATAAGATCAAGGGGCTGGAACTTAATAACCCTGTATTGGCAGGGTTTGGTATCAGTAATAAAGAAGATTTTGATATTGTGAACCAATATGTAAACGGAGCCATTATCGGCAGCAGTTTTATTAGAGCGATTAAAGAGGGTGTTATTAGCCTGGAAGATTCCATTAAAAACTTCGTTAAATCTATTAAACAATGATTATTCAAATTGACAGGCAAATTGATGCCAGAGATAAAATCAATATAATACAGAAGATAAAGAGCATGGGCTATGCATGTACAGTAGTAACAACACAATATGCTGTTTATCTTATTTGTCTGGGTAATAAAGACGTAGACATTCGCATGATTGGCTCACTAAAAGGCGTCTTGGATGTACATGTCGTCTCAGATAGTTATAAGCTTGTTTCCAGAAAATGGAAAACTGCAACAACCACAATTGAACTTGGTGCGGATATAGTAATAGGCAAAGGTGATTGTACAATTATGGCAGGCCCCTGCTCAATAGAAAGCGAGGAGCAAGTAACAAATATTGTGGAGCACTTGGTCAGGAATGGTATTAAGTTGATGCGCGGTGGCGTTTTTAAACCAAGAAGTTCGCCATATGCATTCAGGGGATTAGGTATAGAAGGACTTAAAATGTTCTATAACATTTGCAGAGAAGCCGGCATAAAAATCATAACTGAAGTGATGGAAGTAGCACAGATAGAACCGATGTATGACTATGTTGATGTTTTCCAGGTAGGTGCCAGGAATTCACAGAATTTCAATTTGCTGGATGCATTAGGCAAAGTAGATAAACCAGTATTATTGAAACGCGGCGTTAGCGGCACCATTGATGAATTGCTGCATTCGGCAGAGTACATTTTTTCCAGCGGCAATGAGCAGTTGATGCTTTGTGAACGTGGTATCAGGACATTTGAGAATGGTTATAGAAACACCTTTGATATTAATGCCATTGCTATTTTAAAAGAAAAGTCACATTTACCAGTGATTGCAGACCCTTCACATGGCATTGGCATCAGGGAACATGTATCAACCATTGCATTAGCGGCAATTGTTGCCGGTGCAGACGGGCTTATCTACGAAGTTCACGAAAAACCTGAAGAAGCGCTAAGCGATAGCCAGCAGACTTTAAATTTCAATGAATCTACAATGCTTATTAATAACATGGCTAAGCTCAATCTAGCCTTAAAAGAAATATATGCACATGCATAAAATCATTTCGCCATATACAGAAATAACTTTCTGTCACAAGCAATTACGCGAATCACTTCAGGCCAAATGCAACGTAGAACAGTCAGTATTAATTACAGATGCAATGATCGCCGAATTATACCCTGCTTTGTTTGAAGGATATAAAACAATAGTTCTTCCAACCGGAGAAGATCAAAAAAGTTTAACGGTTTTAGAATCAGTCGTTTCTCAACTGATCGAGGCAAAAGCGCACCGAAATACTTTTCTGATCGGCATTGGTGGGGGTACAATAACTGATATTACCGGATTTGTAGCTTCCATATACATGCGTGGCATCTCATTTGGTTTTGTTCCAACTACGTTGCTCTGTATGGTTGATGCTGCCATTGGTGGTAAAAATGGTGTAAACTTCGGACTTCAAAAAAACTTTTTAGGCACTATCCGGCAGCCTAAATTTATCCTATGTAACACTTTGTTTTTCGGGACATTACCAGACAATGAATGGAGCAATGGGTTTGCAGAAATTATTAAATATGCATGTCTTTTTGATGAACCGCTTTTCGATGAACTTCTATTAAATGATATAGCATTCTATAAAAAGTATAGAGATACTCTTGAAGATTTGATACACAGGTGCATCAACTGGAAAAACAAAATCGTAATTGAAGATGAGCGCGAAATAAGCTCCCGAAAATTGTTGAATTTTGGACATACTGTTGGGCATGCCATTGAAATGATTTACAACACACCACACGGACATGCAGTGTCTTTGGGTATGATTATAGCGTGCGCTTTATCAGAACGGGTTACGGGCTTAAACGAAAAAACCACCGGGCAACTTGTTCATTTACTGCAGAAATACAATCTGCCAACAAATCTTTTTTTCGACACAAAAAGCATTATGAATGTTTTGAAAATGGATAAAAAGAGGAACGACAATTCAATTGACTTTATAATTTTAGAAAACAACGGGCAGCCAAAAATCAAACAACTGCCATTCGACATTATTGAACAAATCCTGGAATCTTTTTCTTATGCAAGCTATAATTAATCCTTCTACTATATCAGGAGGCGTAGATGCGCCTACGTCTAAAAGTATGATGCAACGTACATTTGCAGGCGCATTATTGCATATTGGAGAAACAACCATCTTTAATCCCGGATATTCTGATGACGATCAATCAGCTCTAAGGATCGCCCAGGAATTAGGCGCAACCATCATTTCTCAGAGTAGGGATGTAATTAAAGTAAAGAGCAATGGAGTCAATCCATTAAGTTCATACATCAATTGCGGAGAAAGCGGCTTATCAGCAAGGTTATTTGCTCCTATAGCTGCATTAAGTCATGCCAAAATCTTAATAAATGGAAAAGGCAGTTTGCTCCAACGGCCTATGGATATGTATCGGGAGATTTTTTCTGATTTAAATGTTTCAGTTTCTGATTTCAATGGGAACCTTCCAATTTCAGTTCAAGGTCCCTTAAAGCCAAAATCCATTAAGATTGATGGCTCCATGAGCTCACAGTTTTTAAGCGGTTTATTGTTTGCCCTAAGCTTTTCCGCTCGTGAAGCAATGTCTATTGAAGTGGCTAATTTGAAAAGCAAACCATATATTGATTTGACGATTCAAGTATTGTCAAAATTCGGGAAACATATAACGCATGATAATTATCAGGTATTCTATATTGATCCTTCCGTGTTTGAAACAAAAAAAGAAGTTGCAATAACCATTGAAGGCGATTGGAGTAGTGCTGCATATTGGCTTACTGCAGGAGCAATGAACGGAAGTGTAAAACTAACCGGGTTGGAATTAGATTCAGTGCAGGCAGATAGAGCAATTTTAAAAGTTCTTGAAGATGCAGGGGTAAATATATCTGTCACAGTCAGTGAGATATTAATCAAGACAACAAAACTTAAAGCTTTTGAATTTAACGCGATAGATTGTCCTGATCTGTTCCCAATCCTATCCATTTTAGCAACAGGATGTGAGGGTGAAAGTCGAATTATCGGAATTCACAGGCTACTGAATAAAGAAAGCAACAGGGTGGAAAGTATAAAAGACATGTTAAAACAGTTTAATGCGTCATTTTACATAGATAATGATGCATTTTATATAAAGGGTATCAATGCATTACAAAGCTGTTCAATAAATAGTTACAATGATCACCGGATTGTTATGGCCGCTGCAATTGGCGCGTTAAGAGCAAATGGCCCTGTTACAATCAATGGAATTGAAGCAGTCAATAAATCTTATCCTGACTTCTTTGGTCATTTATCTTCACTAGGAATTAGTTGCGCCATAATAAACAATAAGATATGAACACCTTTGGGAACATTTTTCGCATCAGCATTTTTGGAGAATCACATGGTAAACTAATTGGTATTACTGTTGACGGATGCCCTGCCGGATTAGATATTCATAAAGAAGACTTTTCCCCTGACCTGGAAAGGCGCAAAGCGGGAGCTTCGGGTACGACACCACGAAATGAAGAAGACGCACCAAATATTATCAGTGGTGTATTTAATGACAAAACAACCGGCGCACCAATCACGATCATTTTTGAAAACAACAACACGAAATCTGGTGATTATGAAACGATAAAAAACACACCACGCCCTGGCCATGCTGATTTTGTTTTGCAAAAAAAGTTTCATGGATATAATGACCATCGTGGAGGCGGTCACTCATCCGGTAGGTTGACATTGGGTCTGGTTGCAGCCGGCGCAATAGCCAAAAAAATACTTTCGCCTTCGATAATAGATGCCAGGCTGGTTGAGGCCGGAGGCGAGACAGATATAGATAAGGCTATTCAAAAAGCGATGAAGGATCAGGATAGTATTGGCGGCATCGTAGCATGCCGTGCAATAGGACTACCTATAGGGCTGGGGGAGCCATTTTTTAATTCAGTCGAATCTATGATTAGTCACCTGATATTTTCAATACCTGCGATCAAAGGCATTGAGTTTGGAAGCGGCTTTGCTGCCACGCGAATGACAGGCAGCGAACACAATGATTCTATTATTGATGCAGATGGTGCCACGAAAACAAATAATGCAGGAGGCATTAACGGCGGAATTACAAATGGGAATGAACTGTTTTTTCGGGTAGCCGTAAAACCCACAAGCAGTACACCTAAAGAACAGAGTTCATGGAATAACACCACAGAGTCGGTTGAAACATTCCGCGTAAAAGGACGACATGATCTTTGTATAGCATTGCGCGTGCCGGTGGTTGTGGAAGCAGTAACGGCCATAGCTTTAGCTGATTTATTATTGCAATGAGAATATACCTTGTCGGATTTATGGGATGTGGCAAAACAACCTATGGTAAAGAATTAGCCAAAGAATTGAATTTCAATTTCCTTGATCTTGATGAGGAAATAGAACGAATTTCGGGTACCTCTATCAATGATCTGTTTTTTAAAAGTGAAACAGTTTTTCGTGAATTGGAAACCAACACTCTTTTAACTACTGCATCGCTAAATAACTATGTAATTGCAACGGGTGGTGGAACGGCATGTTTTAACGGAAATATGGACTGGATGAAAAAAAATGGGATTACTGTTTATCTAAAATTAACAGTTAAAGAACTATTTGAGAGGTTAATATCAGAAAAAAATCATAGGCCATTATTAAAAGATATACCCAATTGTGAATTATCAAATCACGTTCAAAATACTCTTAAACTAAGAAAACAGTTTTATGAAAGAGCAGATATCACAATTAGTCCTCGGGGATAATCTTAATAAAATGAATTGGTCAACACCCTTAATTGGCGATGCAATAAAATACTCATCCCTTTTTCATTCAATTAACAAGGCTGCGAAATTTAATATTTCGCAGCCTTTTATTTTCAACTGCATCCTGCTATATTTGGCTCAAAAAACCTCATGATCCTTATTTATCTGCTGGCTTCTTTTTTCGGGCTTTCCTGCGGTGCAACATGGATTTTTTCAGGCGTCATTGATTCTGCACTGTCTGGCCGGATAGCACTGGGTGCAACTATGGTCATCACAGGGTTATTTCATTTCGTATGGACGAAGGGCATGGTACTGATGATACCTGATTTTCTACCCTATAAAAAAATCTGGGTTTATATGACAGGCGTCCTGGAAATACTGGTTGCGCCGGGATTGTTATTGCCACAAACCAAAACCATAACAGCAATTTTACTTATTGTTTTCCTGATTCTTATCTTACCTGCCAACATTGAAGCGGCGCGCAAGAAAGTCAATCTAAGCAAAGGGGATTTTACTGGACCAGGATTAGAATATCTTAAATTGCGTGTGCCAATTCAATTAATCCTGATTGCATGGACTTATTGGTTTTGCCTGAGGTAGGCTTTACAAATCAATTTGTCGTCCCTTATTATTTTGGGGTCAACAGGTAGCGCTTATATTTTTATCCGCGCACTCATTGTTAATTCCAATATCCCGCCAAATTCAACGGGCGCTGACGTAACATAGGCATAACTGGCTCCTACTCTTGCATCACCTAATTTGCCTTTTAAAAAGATAACTCCAGCCATTACTGATGAAGATGTAGCGTTATTAGCCTTGAAATCAAGGCCTGCCCAAAACCTTTGTTTATACAGGAATAAACAACTGACCGCATAAGAGTACGTGACATTATTATCCTCAAGAAAAAAAGATGGCTGCAATTCCAAATTCTTATTATGATTGATATAAAAATTATACCCGCCTGAGACGGTGTATACTGGGGAAAGAATAGAATACGAAGGAAAACTTCCCCCAAGCCAATCAAGATTTGTCTGCGGGATATTTAGCGCTGAAATACCTATATAATAGTCCTTTGTGCTATAATAAAGGCCCACTCCAGCATTAAAGCCGTTATTAGTCTTTGATGAGGGTAAGTAAGGATCAACAATTAGGACATCACTCCAATTTGGAGCAATCTGCTCATTAACTATTCCCGAATTAATTCCAAAACTAAGGTCGCCACCAAAGCTGGGTAGATAATGACAAGATGCCGAAACGAGATATTCATTTTGTTGAATGAATCCAATGCTATAATGCGAATAAGTTAACCCCGCTCCAAGATAAAATTGTTTAGATTTTAACCGGATCGGCGCATCAATTGAACCCGTCACACTTATTGGAGACGTTGCTCCTTCAGGATCATGAAACCCTAACCATTGATCCTGGAACAATCCTTTTGCGGTAATATAGCCCGTATCAGACCCGGCCGCCGCGGGATTATAGATCATTTTGTTAAACATATACTGCGAAAACACAAGATTTTGCTGGGCAAATAGTTTAACAGAAACTAAAAGGCAAATTGCCAATGATGCGGGTAAATACTTTTTCATGTTTCCTGGTACATTTAATAGAATTAAAAAATAACGCATTCCGACGCTATTACGTATGGGTCAATTCCCTGAAACGCAAATTTATAATGAATATTGTTTTTTGCGAAAATTACCTATTTACAAGAATTGTTGACAATGTAAAACCAATGGCGTTCCGTTTTATTTGCAGTCTAGATGAAGCCGATAATATATGCTCAGCTCAAGGTTTCTCAAGGACCAATATGGCAGCCAATTGACATTCCAGGCCTTCCAGGTCTGATCTCATTTTGGCAAGGTACTTATTGGTTTCGCATTCAATTTGCGGGATAAGCTTTTTATAATAGTCAATACCATCATTTATATTGGTTTTGAATGAATCAACAAACTGAAAAAAAGAGTCGCTGATACCATCTTTTTGTTTCTCTATTTCACGGGCAAGGTAATCAATATACATTTTGAGTTCGTTGATAAACATGTTAGGTCGGTAGGCCTCCTTAAGCAGGTTTGTTCTGCCATAGATATGGTCCACCATTTGTTTGAGTGAATATTTCCCGGAAAAATAGGCAATGTTGGGCCCGGGACAAATTGAGGTCCTTGATGCCACTTTCTGTTTAATTCCAGTGAGAATATATGATGGAGCTGTAAGGTCTTCACAGAGACATGCCTTATGCGATAATTTTTCTATTTCCACAGCATCAGCATTTCCCAATGCTTCCAGTTGTATTTGCTTGTCATGCTGGTATTGCCGGGAAGCAGTACATATAGGCGTACTGGTAAATTCAGTGTTGGAAACCAGGAATTTTTTAATGCAGGGACTTCCTGGTCTGTTTTGGCTTAAACGCTTTTTTATCTGTTGCTCACTAAGGGTATTTCTCATATTGTTATAAGGCACACCCAATGGAGAAGCATCACTAAGATACAAATCATCTTCATTAGCCGCAACCAGCTCATTCAGAGAATATTCATCTACGTTTGTCGCTTCTGGTACCAGGAGAAATGGAGTTCCCCACCCGGCGGAATCAACTTTGTAATAATCTAATAAAAACTTCTGTTCATTGGCTGTACCTATTCCTCCTTGCACGGCCAATTTTTGTTGTGGAATGTAGGGTACATAATCAAGATCCTTCCCTTTCCAGTTTTCCAGGCACAAACCATAGAGTTCTTCTCTCAAGTCATCACGTTTGGTTTTAAATTCTTCAAGAATCGGTCCCAGTAGATACCCATCGGTGGCAAAAGCATGGCCTCCACAATTCAAGCCGGATTCTATCCTGAATTCAGAAACCCATACGCCTTTTTTTGCAAGGAATTTTCCCTGTATATAAGCAGACCTGAAATCGCTGACTTTCAGGATGACAGATTTAACAAAGCCTCCATGGGCATCAGGCAAAAAATCCTTGAATGAGGATATATAAGAAAACAATCTGGCATTGAATCCCGCTGATATAACAACCGAGGAACTTAGGGTACTATTGGCAAATCCACGAAGGGCCGCAAGCGCATCAGACTGTTCGGTAGCCAAAGCATTGCCTTCATGGTCATAGTTTGTTTTATCAATCTTGGCCATAATATTCACGTTGATATCACCTGGCTCAATACGATTTCTTATTTTTTCTTCAATGACTTTTTTATCTATTTCATTGCCAGTTTTTAACCATGTATGATATAGCTTTTTTAGAGAAGAGTTATCACTCAGTAACAGGAGATACTTAGTCAGCTCACTTTCTTCACACAGAGATGACCTCCTGATTTCAGCAATCTGCTTTTTGATAATTTCATCTAATAAATCCAGGTATGCAGTTATGCGCCGCGCCCTACTATCTGGTTCATTCTTTTTTATGGGAACATATGCATAGCCATGTTGCGCACAATGATAAGATCTCATGTCTTCGATCAATATATCATCAACCAGCGACACAACGGAAGATATGCCGTATTTAGCAACCTTTAAAGGAGTGTCGATGCTAAAAGCCAAACCCAGTACAGGAATGTGGAAGGAATGGAGCCTTGAATTCATCATAATCATATTAATAGGGCAAAGTTAGATCGCCTTATCAGCAGAAAATATGATTTAGATCATGGTTTTGGAAGAAAACAGATTCTCCTGCCAGCAGATATCCATGACCCGGCTATGAAGATTTTGTATTCGAAAAGAAACCATAACCTGTTGCTTCTAAATGCTAAAATTATTCAAAGCACAAGTTTGGCTACAGAAAAATTGCAAAAGTAAAGCCCATCACCGATCAACCAGCTATCCGTGAAAAACTTTAGTGTTTTACAGAAAGGATCATAAGTGAAGTGACGACTCAATAAGTCACTTCACAACTATTTACTTTCCTCAAGTACCGATAAAATATTGCCTGCAGGATCTTTGAACCAGGCGATCTTTGGCCCCATTTTCGGATCGTCAATAATGCCTTTTGCATTGGTGCCAAAAGAAGGATATTGTTCAAATTTTACACCTTTTTCAGTAAGCTCATCCACAGTCTTTTCCACGTTTGAAACCGGGAAATTAAGAACAGTAAAACTGGCCGGTGCATGGTCTGGCTTCGGATATACTGTTACCGGATTCCCCCCGCTCACATTCAGGTGCAACATGCCGTGGTTCTCTGAAACAGGGATGCCAAGAGTACCTTGATAAAACTGTTTTGCTTTTTCGATGTCATTTACCGAAAAGCTACTCGATGCCTTTGAATTCTCTAACATATAATTGGTATTTAAATGGTTACTAAGTTGTTATTTCCTAAGCCAAATATACAACCAAATAAAGTGGAATTGGTTTTAAGGCATGGATTATCTTTTCGTTAATTCCAACTACCTTGCCACTTCTATCGTCTTATATTTCAAAACCATCCAATGAAAAGAAACCATGGCATTTTTATATTCCTTATTTCATGTATAGGTGTACTTTTTACTTCTTGCGTGACTTTTACGTCTATGAAATTAGCCAACTCTCAAAACGTTCCCATGCTTACCTCGGAACACGAAGTCAGGCTTTCAGCTTCAACAGGTACGGAAACTTTTGGGGTTCAAGGGGCATATTCTATTACAAAATCATTGGCAGTCATGGGAGAATATTCTTATGGCTTAGATGAATTACATAGCTATAGCGGTGGTAATTGGTTTAATTATGGTGCAAGAACCAGTGGGGAAATTGCTATTGGATTATATGAAATATCCAAACCAAAAGACAAAAATAATTTAATGTCTTTTGAACTTTTCGGAGGTGTAGAATCCTATCATAGGGATTTTGAATTTATTGATAGGGATTTTGAAAATGGTGAGTGGTATAACGTAAATATTAATTTAATAAAGCCTTTTGTTCAAGGGGATATAGGATTTTTGAATTCCGCAAAAAAAGGATTCGGATTATCATGCAAGGTTGGCTATATGATTTTTCAAAAATTTGAAATGACTGAAACAGTTAATGGCTCTCCGAATTACTCAAAATATAATTACTCTTCTACAACAAATATACCTGAATTTCAACCTTGTTTCACATATCGTTTTGGGTGGAAACGGTTCAACTTTCAGTTTCAATTAGGTGCTTCCTTGTCTGATATTCCAACTATTCAGATTTATGATTTTGGCGAAAATCCAGTGTTTTTTAATGGTGGCGTTTCGCTGAAACTATTTGGGGAATCTTCTGATTAGTAAACTAGCTTTTGTCATCCTCCCTGATTTTCTATAAGTTTGAGGCGGAGATATCTGCCACGAACCTGAAATGAATAGAGTCGTTAATTTTTTCTTTGGGAAACCTGAATCAAGAGTCAGTCTTTCACAGACTGTTTTGCTAGATAACTGTGCCAATTGTGGTGCGTCGCTAACAGGGCCCTATTGCAGCAAATGCGGGCAGAAAAAAGAAGGCAAAAGCGATTTCAAAGTTTCGCATTTCCTTGGTGAAACATTTCACGCATTTACCCATTTCGATTCGAAGTTTTTTGCGACGATAAAGAACCTTTTCAGGAGGCCGGGATTCCTTACCCTGGAGTATATACAAGGCCATCGCAAAAAATACATGAACCCCATTCAGCTCTTCCTGGTCTGCAATATTTTTTATTTCCTTTTTGCCACTTTCGATACTTTTACAACGCCTTTACAATATTTAAAGGAGGGCCTTTTCAGGAATAAAATCAGTGAAATGGTTGATGCCAAAGTAAAGGAAGAAGGAATCAGTTATAAGGATTACGAGTTGAAATTTAATGAGCGCTCAAAAGGGGAAGCCAAAACACTCATTATCCTCATGATACCCATCTACGCATTTTTTATCAGCCTTTTATTCATGGGCCAAAGACGGTATTTTGTGGAGCATCTGGTGTTTAGTTTGCATTTTTATAGCTTCATGCTTATCTTCATGATTTTTGGCTTCCAGATCATTTATATTCTCATCACCCTAATAATGCTGCTGGCACGCGTAACAAAATTGGTTTCTCATGAAGAGGCTGTTGCTGTCCTTCAGTTTTTTAATGTGGATGAAGGTATCACCATACTGAGTGGAATATTTTATTTTGCTTATTTATTTGTAGCCATGAAGAGGGTTTACGCGCAGTCTAATTTTGAGAGCTTTTTTAAGGCCCTGATATCTGTGTATCTTATTTATTTCACGATTACGATTTATAGGAGCTTATTGTTTTTCAGTACCTTTTATGGGTTGAGATTGTCTTTGCATTAAAAATCCTCTCATGTAACACCCCCCTAACCCCCCGCCAGCGGAGGACAGCGTCCAACTCGCTCTGGTTATAAACCAACATTGCATTTTTTATCATCATTTTTTGGCTTTGCAAACCGACAATGTTCAAAAATTTAAAAAATGGTGATAATAGGTGTCCCCCGCTCGCGGTGGGTTCTTGGTGAGAGCCAAGAATGGAATGGGTGGTGTTACATGAGACTCAAGACTAACAAAACAACCCCACCGCCCGGGAAATCAAATCCCCGGACAGCAGGGCTGCCTGAATTAACCAGTTAATTACTAACCGATATCAATGTTCGTCAGCGCTTGGACCATAGCTACCGGGGATAGGAATATCCAATAACCTTAAGAAAACTCCTAATTGTGCGCGATGATGAACGGTCTGGCAAAAAGCCATCCTGATTACTTCTTCTTTTGATGCCTCGTACCAAAGCTGATCGCCATTAGGACCTCCAAGCATTTGCCAGTTTTTCTTCAGCAATTCTTCATCTGCTTTTTCAAGCTGCTCACGCCCGAGGACATAAGCCTTTTCGTGCATTTCCAGCAACTCTTCACGATTGTTAGCAAGAACAGGCTTATAATCACTTTCCATAAAATTTAAGGCGTCTGTAGTGAGCGCCATTTGAACCCATGATGGCAATTCTGCCACATGGCTTGCCAGCCTTTGCATGGTCATACTTTTGGGGTGTGGCTGCCATGAGAACTTGTCTTCAGGTACGCGTTCCAGCATTTTGCGGGTAGTTTGAGCTTCTTGCTCCATTTCTTTCAATAACATTGGGATGATTTCCATAATTGTGTTTTTTAGATTATGGAGCAAAGAAACCCACGCTCACTGACAACCCTATGTCAGTACTTTTTCAGAAATTAATAATTTTCTGAAAAATTTTTCATGAAATCATTTAGTGATATATGATCCTCCTTTCGAAAAGGCATTCCTGTATTCCGAAACTTCATGATTCGTGACACTCTGAAGTCCCTGTATTCAACACGCAAATGACACCAGGCTATCAGATGCCAGTGCATAGCGTAAAATAAAAGCCCGATAGGTTCAACCTGCCTGTGGTTGAGCTCTTCTTTATTGTTTTTATAGTCTAAATCAAGAATATGTTTTTGAGAAATAGCATCCTGGATACTTGATAAGAACTCAAAATCATTTTTTACAAATGCAGGAATGTGCATCCTTATGTTTTCATTAAGCGCTTCCAGTTTTTCTTTCTGGGAATTGCGCAATACAGCTTTGACTTTATTAAGCGCTGTGGTATAATGTTCTACAATTGACTTGTCAGCAAAACCATATACAATTGTCTCCATAAGAAGCAATGCATTCGCCTCTGCAGAACTGAAAGATACCGGAGGTAAAAAATAACCATCCACCACACCATATCCTTTATGCGGTTCAAAACCGATTGGAATACCTTGTTCACATAGTGCTTTGATATCACGATAAACAGTTCTGACGCTTATCCCGAATTTTTCGGCAATGTCTTCGGCTGACATGTGCTTTTTGGATTGAAGCAACACAAGCATCCCGAGCAACCTGTCAATGCGGTTCATAAGGCCTTAAAACCAGTTCTGTAAAATGGCAGTTGTGATAAAAAAAGCCATGAGGCAAACAGCCGCCAGCTTATTCACGATCATGGAATTGCGATAGTTCGCTTCATCAGGTCCATTCACCAGATAGGCATAGTACCACAGCAAAAAATAGGCAAAGAGTGGTGATAAAAATATCTGGAAAAGTGAGAAATACATCACTTTATGATAGAAATTGGTAAAATAAAAATAGAAACCAAAATTGCCGATGAGGAAAACGATCGCGCAAAAAATAAATGTTCCGTTTACCCCCAGGATCATACTTGCAGTACGGTCCCCATGCTCATTATCTGCATTGTGCTGGTAAATATGCGTTATGGGATAAAAACCCATTATCATGACAGCACTAAGTAAAGCAGGAATTAATATTTTAGGCTCCCAGAGCTCATTAAAATTCAAATGATGAAGTCCGAGATAAGACATCAGGTATGCAAAGCCACCCTGAAAAATGGCGACAATGAACAAAGCGAAAAAACCATATTTCTTTAACCGGATACCTGGAACACTGAAGGCCTTTGAAACCAGGCCGTAAATGAGCATCATTAATGCAAATTGCCAACTTACCAGCATCGCGATAAGCAACCCAATAATATCAAATATGATGGACACCAAAAGAAGCCCTGGCGGAACAGGCGCCATATTGCGCAGCGAAGCATACCTGGTGGTACGCCTCTCAAACCAGGAATTGTATCCGTTATCAGCAGGATATAGAAAAAGATGGATAGCCAAAAAAGAAAGAACCAAAGTTTTGATATCCGTAAACGGATACTGGCAGGCGGCAAATGCAAATACCGGCATCAGGTACAGCGAAAATGGGATTCTGAGGTGATGCAGTATTGGTTTGATCATGATTGCTACGAATTCGATGGAAAGTTACGAAGTTTTCCAAACTATTACCAATTATTGAAAAAACTGAGGTATAACCATGCGCAAGAGTCGATGACTTTTTGAAAGTCATCGACTCTTCAAATCAAAAACCAAAAAAAAATATTTATAATTGTAACATTAGCTAACACTAATGCGTCAAGGAATCAAACAAATTCAAAATCATTGGTCGTATACTGACCGGAAAAATAACCTAATGAAAAAAACAATATTTACAATCATTATTATCTCGTTTGCAGCAAGTGCAGGTTTTGCACAAATGACATTATCCAACAAATATTTGCCTGCCGTTTTCAAGTTGCTTCAGAAACCTTCTTTCAGGCAAGTGATGTCTAAAGTACAATCAGCGGCCAATGCCAATCTCGCAGAGAATAAACTGTCGGTCAAGGAACCGTATCTTATTTATACCAATCTGTGGGACTCAGCAAATAAAGTCTGGTATGCAGACACGCTTGAAAAATATGTGATCACATGGAACAAAAATAAAAGCCTTCAGAATATTTCAGATGTAAGCTGGGATTCTGTGAGCAATGGCGCTGTTTCAAACACGATCATGTCGGGTTTCGTTAAAATCAATTCGGTGATTAATATCGATAACAATCTGACCATGAATTATTTCCCGACCGATATCGTGATACAGATTTTACAGAATGGCAAATGGGTAAATTATGAAAAGGAAATCGTGACATTTGACCAGAATAACCGTCTATCAGCAGTTCTGGTACAGCAGTGGGCTTCAAATGCGTGGGTTGATTATGAAAAGGATAATCTTTCTTATGACAGCAGAGGAAATTTTATTGAACTGAATGCAAATCTCATTACAGGAAATATGTCGACACTGACTCAGGGGATCAAGGAGTCATTTACATTTAACGGAAATGGTAACATCACAAGCCTGGTACAGAGCAATAGCAATGGCGGCGCCTATATAAATAGTTTATGGGAAACTTTCACGCTTGATGGGAATGGAGCTATTACGGCTGCATTACTATATTCATTCGACAGTCTAACAAGTCAATGGGGCAAAACGGACAGTTTTTCAACCATATCATGGCTTTCTTTTGATCCTTTGCTCAGGATAGATTACCAGACTTTGAATACTGATGGAATTTTTGGTGTTGGGGGAAACAAATATCTCGGCTATACGGATTATAAATATAATGTCGCTTCTCATGCCTGGATAAATCCTCAAAAAAGCACCTATTCTTATAACGCTGACAGCCTTACCACAGACATCCTTGTAAAAATTAAGCAAAATAATAACTGGGTGAATAATACAAGCGACAGTACTTCATATTATCCACGCGATGATATTAAAACATACCTTCCTCGTTTTTGGGGTGGCAGTAAATGGTTAAATACATCACTGGGCAGCAACAACATAAACAAATACGATGGCGACGGTGACCTCACAGAATGTATTGCCCAAAATACAGATCAGAATAACCCAAATACATTCGACAATTATTCTAAAACGGAATATTTATATAACAGCAATACCGGAATTGAACAGGCTTATAATACAACTTTCAAAGTGTACCCGAACCCGGTTTCAAACATGTTGAATATTGATTGGGGAAAGAGTGTATCTCAGGGCATTTTGACAATAACTGATCTTACCGGAAAAACGGTTCAAACAAAATATGTATCTGGCAGAAATATGAACAGCCTTGATGTAACAGGCCTAGTACCAGGTATGTATTTCCTTTCTGTGAATAGTGGAAGTGAGGTGAGTTCAGGTAAGTTTATAAAGGAATAACCGTGGGATTTTCTCATTTGCTTCTTTTGTCTGAATCAGGATTTTCTGGATAAAAAGATAAACAGGATACCTGAAATATTTATGTTTGGAAAATGCTGATATTTCCTGATAATCTTAAAATCCTGCAAATCCTGATTCAGAAACCCTCACCTATCCTTCAACCGGTACACCAGTTTCAAACCGGACCAGACATCGTCTATCGCGCAGACTTTGACATCTACCAACCCCATTTCGAGAGCAATAGATCGGATGATATTTTCGCTGACGTCTGTTGGGATGCCGGAAGTTTTCTTAGGCCATGATACCCAGATGGTTCCGTTTTTTTTGATAACACGTTTTGCCTGGGTAAGTATCTCGGCATACAAAGCCCTGTTCATGACAAAAATATGGATCATATCCAGTTCGGGAGCATCGAAATTTTTATGCCATTGGATATTGTTGGGAAGGTCATTGAGCATACTTGTGACATAATCGGCGGGTTCGCCGATAAGACTGATATGAAAACCCGGCTTGATGCCAAGTTTTTTTGCCAGGGGTGTCCCGGAATACCCTGTCGTTACTGCCAATGAATTGTCTTTTTTTACCTGCTTATAATAAAAGTATATACCGTCTTATCGCCATTCTCAGAGCTCAACTCCAGGAAATAAGTCCCCGGTTTCAAACCACTTACATCCAGTTTTTCAAAGTCATTCTTCCGAATCATAATTTCCTTTCCGGAATAATCTATAACCCTTGCCAGTTTAATTACCAGTCCCGGATTGTTATTTTGGATATTCAGGATGGTACTGGTCGGATTTGGAAATATACTTATTAAACTGAAAGGATCTGTACTGCCGTCAATACCCGCTAGCCCGGTGATGGTAACAGCAGTAGCATAATGGAAGGTGTCGGAACAGGGAACCATTTCATTATGAGCTTGCCTGGCTCCTGTGGGCCAAACAATTACAAGATTTCCCTTCCCATTGTTGAAATAGGGGTGGCTCACAATAATATGGCAATATATACCAATAGTATCTCCGCTGTTAATGGTTAGTGCGGGTACCTGAGCGGCTGTATTAAAACTATCGCGGGCAATTCCAGGAACGCTGTCATTATTGGTTACGAATTTGGTGTAAATCCAACCACTAAAACTAGGATTGTCAAAACTACCTAGATAAGTAACCTTATAGTAAAGGCTTAAACTGTCATTTGCTTTACCTTTGATCTGGGTAGACAATGACCCCGGTACCAATGCAAACCGGGCTGTTTGCGCCTCCGCCTTCAGATATATAAGCGTAAAAAAAATCAGGCATATGTAGAGGTTTCGTTTCATTGTTTTCAAATTATAACACAAATATATCATAAGGATTCCGGATGGTATTCCCAAAATAAGTATTATCTTACGCGGCTAAATGCAAATATATGGATTTATTAAATGAAATGATCCTATTGATGGATAAGCATGCTGCCCGGCAGTTTAAGATATATTCCGGGGGTGAAAGCGATGATATTCAGCGAAAAGACCACTATCTTTTTGACAATATCCGCAGACTTGGGGAAAAATATGATGACGAAAAGGTATTTAAAAAATTGTACGCGGGCACCGATAAAAATGCATGGTATAGATTGAAAGGACGACTGATTACAGACATCAGTCAAAGCGTGTTTATGCACCAGCATCAGAACAATGATAACATGCTTTGTTTTTATTTTACAGCGCTTGCTTATTATTATGAAAGTGTAAATGCACCAAGGGTCGCCTTATACTTTTTTAAAAAAGGAGAGGATAAAGCAAAAGAAATTGAAAATTATGGACTTCTTGATGTTATATACTCACAGCTCACCAAGCTTTCAAGGGAGATTCCATCCCTAAACCCGGAATTATATATTAAAAAGAGGAAGGAAAACAGAGTATTGCTAAACCGTTTGAGTGAGGTTGAAGATATACTCGCTGTATTTGAATACCAAATGAATACTTCGCAAAACCTGGCCGGTAATACAACGCTTATTCCAGAACTTTTAGACAGTATGCTTAATGAATACACCAAAGATGAAGAACTTAAGCAAAGTCCAAAGGTGCAATTCGGCATATATTTTATTGTGAGTCATATTTTACTACAAAATAAAAATTATCCTGCATTAACCGAATATCTTGTTTCAACTTATGACTCATTTACTGAAAAAAAATTCTTTAATAAAAGTAACCATCAACACAAACTACAAATGCTGGCATGGATTGCAAATTCAACTGTAGCTAATAGAGATTATCAGTTATCTCTAAAATATGCTGAAATACTTAATGAAGAAATGCAGGCCTTTGAAAAGATACATTACGACTTGTTTGAATATTTTTATTATAGTATTAGAATTCTTAACTATTCCAAGATCAATCCTGAAAAAGCCATTTCTCTTTTGCAGGAGATGAGCAAAATAAAAAGTGTACAACAAAACGCATACAATGCCGCTTTTGCATTACTGAATCTCGCTGAAATGTATTTTACGCAAAAGCATTTTAAACAGGCAATATTTACATTAAATAAGACATATGGACACGATGGGTTCAAAAGTATAGACAAATATGTGCAGTTAAGAATCAACATAGGCGAGCTCATGATCCGGTTCGATATGAAAGAGTATGAATTTATCGCCTACCGCATTAAACAACTGTACAAGGATTACAAGGAATTTCTTTCTAAACCTGAAGCCGCCAAAGAGATAGAATTCATGCAGCTCATTCAAAAGGCCGCAGAAAGCCCCGGAACACTACGCAAACCTGAATTTCGAGCAGAAGCACTCAAATACCTGGAAACTTATAGCAATGAATGGACCAAAGAAGAGGTGCTATTCAGGTATAATGAGTGGTTAGAGATGAAACTATAAAATGCTAATAATCAATGGTAAATGGTAAATGGTAAATGGTAAATGGCGTCTTGGCCGCGTAAGACTTTAGGGTTTTTGGCATAGAGGCTCCTGATATCCGCCATACCTTTGGTTAAAGTTTCAGAAATAGAACTAAAAATTATAAGATCTAAACATTTACGATTATGAAAACTTCACTCTTTACAAACAAACTAAAACCAGGCATTTTGGCACTGGTTATTTTTGCTTTAGGACTATTGTCCATAGGCAAAGCAAATGCGGCTTGCAAGGCAGCATTTAAGGACTCTGTAGTAGGCGAAACGGTGTACTTTACCAGTACTTCAACTTCTTCTTACACTTCTTATGTCCTTAACTGGCATTTTGGTGATGCCACCAGCGGTAGCGGTGCAACAACGCACCATACCTACGGTGCTTATGCCACTACTTATACGGTATGCCTTTATATTTATGACTCTATACATAGTTGCTCAAACGACACATGTATTAATGTCACCACCGGCCCTGCCCCTTGCAAGGCGGCGGCTAATTTTTACACCATAAATGATTCTGGTGGAACTGTATCCTTTGTCAATTATTCCAGCACATCAAGTGGTCATTTTTCAAGCAGCTGGGATTTTAATGACGGTAAAACCGGTTCGAGTTTAAAATCCCCAACGCATACTTATACAAAAAATGGCGTATATCATGTATGTTTATATGTGGTTGACAGTACCAATACCAGTTGTAATTCAAGTATTTGCCATTATGATACGGTAAAAAATGCCACTTCGTGTTATGCTTATTTTGCACACAGCCAAACAGGTGCACACGTTAGTACCAGCAATGGGTCGACAACAAAATACGGATTTACTTCTTCATGGGTATGGGGCGATGGTTCTGCTAATTCTACTTCAAAAAGCCCTGATCATACTTATACAAAGAATGGTGTATATCATATATGCCTTACTGTTTCAGATTCAATTGCAAAATGTACTGCTACTTATTGCGATTCAGTAACAATAACCAATGCATGTTCAGCACATTTTGTATATGCCGTTTCAACAGGACTTACGGTTGGATTTTCGGATTCCGGTTCCAGCGCCATTAACGACAAACACAGCGCCACCTGGACTTTCGGCGACGGTACGAAGCCTCTCGTCACCGGCGATTATACCTATCATACTTATAGCAAAGCCGGTACATACCAGGTATGTGTCACAGTATATGATAGTGTTACGAAATGCTCGGCGCAATATTGCAGCAATGTTAATGTCATTAAATGTACGCTCACGCCAACATTCAAATACACCCGGGTTGGCAATAAGTTTACTTTCAGCAATTCCACTACCAACCTTTCGGCACATACAAAATACACCTGGTACTTTGGAGACGGGGCTATTGATTCCAGTGCCAGCAGTACTGTATCGCATACCTATACGGCTACCGTAGCAACAGAGAATGTGTATCTGATTATCTATGATTCTGTTACAGGTTGTACGGGAGCTTCAAGCCAGGCTATTACGCTCTGTGCTACCAAATCTGATTTCACGGATAAGATCACGGTACTATCCGTTGCTTTTGTGGGTGACTCTTCTAACAGTACCACTGTAACATATAGCTGGGATTTTGGAGATAACTCTACACTGGGTACCGGCCTGAGACCAAGCCATGCTTATGCTAAGGGTGGCAACTATCAAGTATGCCTTACCGCTACTGATAATGCAACAGGCTGCGTTAGTAAAACCTGTAATTATGTGGCTGTAAGCAGTTGCAACCTCACTGCTTCATTTACAGATAGTTTGAGCGGACGTACCGTTTATTTTAAGGGGAAAACCAATCTTACTTCAAAACATTCGAGTATCAAATGGTATTTCAACGATGGCACCCCTGATGATTCAACATCCGGACTGAATACACACCATACTTTTGCCAGCAGCTACAGTTCGGTAAACGTTTACCTTATCATATATGACTCCACAAGCAAATGCCAGGTCTACACAGTTGAAACAATAACCCTATGCAACGCAAAATCTGATTATACTTACAAAGTAAACGGGGCTTCTGTGTCATTTGCAGTCGATTCAATAAACAATTCAACAGTAAGGTATAGCTGGAATTTCGGTGATAAAACTACCGGAAGTGATAGCAAAAAACCTACCCATACTTATACCGCCAGCGGCAACTATAGTGTTTGCCTCACGGCTACCGATAGCGCTACAGGATGCACTACTACTACTTGTACCAATATTACAATATCTACCTGTACACTCACTGCCTCATACAAGGACAGTGTTATAGGCAATACAGTGAAATTCTTCGGTACATCCAATGCTTCTGCACATCACAGGATCATATGGATCTTTGGAGATAATACCACAGATTCAACCTCTAACAGCTATGATGTATCGCATACCTATGGCAGCAGTGTATCTACGGCTAGTGCCTATATGAGGGTGTATGATTCTATAACTAAATGTTATACCTATGGTACAGGAACTATTACCCTTTGTACTGCACAATCGAATTTTACAGACAAGATAAGCGGGCTTACTGTTGCCTTTGGCGCCAATACCACCAACAGCACCAGGATCAGGTACAGTTGGAATTTCGGGGACAAATCAGACAGCAGACTGGCAGCACCTACGCATACTTATAGCGCCAGTGGCACCTATCAGGTATGCCTTACTGCAACAGATTCTGTAACAGGTTGCAGTACCATGACCTGTAATAGTGTTACTGTTTCCACCACTTGCTCGCTTTCAGTTAAGATTACCGACAGCGTTTTAGGCCATACCGTCACATTCGCTGCCATCACTAATGCATCAAAACATTCCAGTATTAAATGGATTTTTGGAGATGGTGTTATTGACTCAACCTCAGGGCTATATACTTCCCATAGTTACGGAAACTCGGTAGTTTCGGAGAACGTTTATGTAAGGATATATGATTCAGTTACCAAATGCCTTGCATATGGCAATATAACCATTACGTTATGCACCGCATTGTCAGATTATACATATTCCGTCAATGGGTCGTCCGTATCTTTCAAAGGTGATCCTAATAACGGATCGACAGTGAAATATGAATGGAATTTCGGCGATAGTTCAACTACCGGTACTACTTCTGATCCTACACATAATTATACTACAGCCGGTACATACTATGTTTGTCTATCTGTAATTAATGGTAACACCTGTAGCTCATCCACCTGCAAGTATATAACTGTAACCGGTTGCTCACTTACCGCTTCTTTTACAGATAGTGTTTCCGGCCATACCGTGACGTTTTTCGGGAAGTCTAATCTTACCTCAAAACATTCATCTATTAAATGGTCCTTTGGTGATGGTGCAATAGATTCTACAACAGGTTTTAGCGCTACTCACACCTACGCATCGAGTGCGAAAAGTGAATCTGCTACATTACGTGTATATGATTCAACTACCAAGTGCCTAAAATATTACACCACAACCATTAGCTTCTGTCACCTTTCAGCACATTGGACTTACACTTTCTCCGGAAAAACCGTAAAATTCATTCCTGATTCTACAAACCCAACTTCAGGAGTAACCTATGCATGGAACTTCGGAGACAAGAGCAATTATGGTACAACTAAAGATCCTTCGCATACCTATAGCAACTATGGCACATACCAGGTATGTATGTTTGCAAGCGACTCACCTTGCTCTGCTTACTATTGCGACTCAATTGTGATCCCAGCCCCTACAAATACTACTTATTGCATTAGCGGAACAGTAATGACCGGTAAAGTAGCTGCATATCCTGCTAAAGTGTTCCTGGTTTATTACAATTCAAAAGACAGTACACTGGATTCCATCAAAACAACGCAAACCAATAACAAGGGCAAATATGAGTTCTGTGGATTGAGAAGCGCCAATTACTACATCAAAGCAGCGCTGGATAGCAACAATAGCTACTACAAGTATTTTATTCCTACTTATCATTATGATGCTACCAAATGGACTGGCGCTAACATCATCACACTTAGCAGTGCAAATGATACCGGAGAGAATGTCATTATGAAAACAGGAACTAACCCTGGTGGTGCCGGTTTCATAGGTGGT
>Ga0206979_1032_pt1 | contig 25686 bp, 24 predicted proteins | sample Alteio_BWMinCont_19_FD_153463 | JGI IMG/M metagenome (GOLD analysis project Ga0206979, IMG submission 153463) | Enriched cells from forest soil in Barre Woods Harvard Forest LTER site, Petersham, Massachusetts, United States -... | ecosystem: Environmental > Terrestrial > Soil > Temperate forest >... | reverse complement strand
ATATCAATATGCCGGACGGCACAGCCAATACCATACTGCAAGTTTCCGGTGGGTATTTGTTAGGAGGCAATGCCACTGTTGGTTCTGTTACAGGGGCGAGCATTACTCAGATTGACGGTTCGGGTAATGTTTCGTGGACAAAATTCTTAGGGAATATAGCAGGTAATGTAATGTGCATGGAACCCACTTCAGATGGCGGATTTATAGTCGGGATTTCAGCCATAGTTGGATCTTCTCCTGTAGGGGCGGTTGCTAAAATCAATAGTTCCGGAGATACCTTATGGACCAGGATGCTGGCTGATCAATATGTATATACAGTGAATTCCATAAAACAAACCAGCGATGGCGGCTATGTTTTAACCGGGGCAGCCGAAATGTCGTCTAATGATGGTGCCTACCTCATTAAACTAACGAGCGCAGGGAAAATATCATGGGTATCGGACTATCCTTATTATAGTAACAGCGGTGGTAACTGCGTGATATCAACTGCTGATGGTGGTTACGCCATTGCCGGCACTATGTTTAGCGGCTCTAGTATCACAAATATAGAAGTTGTAAAAACCGATTCAAAAGGAGATACAACCTGGACAAAACAGATTGGTAACCTTAAATCAGAGAACGCGAGGACCATTTTGCAAACCAAAGACGGTGGATATATATTAGGGGGAGAGGTACCAGGTACTCATTTGGGAAATACTGTAGGACACCCGGCAATAATGAAGTTAACAAGCAATGGTATCGTAAAATGGATACGAACATATGGATCAAATTGGAATAATAATTTTGCTGATATGAAGGCAACGGCCGATGGCGGATACATTATGGCTGTAAATATTGCCGATTCGATACATCAGGGAGATCTGCAAACCACTTTAATAAAAACAGACTCAGTAGGATTCTCTGCTATCAATGAACAGGGTGAAAGATCTTTTACAACGTTGTCTGTTTTCCCAAATCCCGCGCATACCATAGCAACATTTGTGATTAATGGATTCCTGGAAGGATCAAGTTATAACTTTATGTTATATAACCTGCAGGGGAAAATAATGAATACCATTTCTGATATTAAATCAAACCGTTTTGATGCCAATGTTTCCGGATTGCCGGGAGGAATTTATGTTTATAAAGTTGTTGATGAAAATGGCGACTATTCTAATGGGAAAATTGAGATTGAATAGATTGTAATTCCAGTCAAAAGACTGTGGGATTCTTAACGCGCCAGGTCTCCGCTGCGCTCAGACCTGGCGAGAGCTTGTATTGCCATCAACAGGGTTCCAGCCCTTTCTGCAATCTTTTTTAACTTGCCTTCGTTATATTTGCTGTAGTAACAAAGCCATCAAATGAAAACCTCACAAATAAAAAAGTCCCTTCTCGAATATGTAGATAGGGCTGATAGTGATTCTTTAAAATTTGTTCAGGAAGCTATTATTGCATACCAGGCCCAAAAACAGAAAGCGGGGAAAAAGCACGGTATAAAACAACCAGACCCTGTTGCCATGACTGAAGATGAGCTTTTTGCTATGATTGATGAAGCAGAAAATAATATCAAAAAAGGAAAGGTATATAGTCAGGCTGAAAAGGTATATAGTCAGGCTGAAGTTGAAGAAAAGGTGAAAGCAAGGCATTCCAGAGTTTGAAGCAATCTGGCGCCTTAATACAACTGGAAGACCTCGAAGATTATATCGCACTCGACTCTGAAGTTGCCGCCAGAAAGGTTGTCGCAAAAATATTAAAAGCAACCTCTAAACTCCAGTCAAATCCTCATATCAGTCAGGTTGAAGAACTCCTGAAAGGCAGAGAATTTGAGTATCACTATTGGGTAGTAGACAACCATAAGCTGATATACAGAATAGAAAATAAAACGGTTTATATCATTGCCGTTTTTGATACCCGGCGAAACCCTTCTAAAATGGGTGAGGAGGTTAGATAAGTAGTTAGCTTTATGAAATTATACTCCCCGGTATGTGGCACACAGACCGGAATTTGGTATGTGATGAACGAGTGGTCTGTGTGCCACATACCACGGAAGTGAGGAGGTAAATCAGGTGATAAACGCAATATAATGTCCGGCAAAAAACTCTCAGATAATACTTTTATGCTTATCTTGCCTTTAAATCTAAACCCCGGAAAAAATGAAAAATTTCTTTTATTTCCTTTTTATTTTTTTGATTTGCGATAAATCCGCTGAAGCTCAAAGCGTTTTTGAAAAAAACTACGCTGTTTCAGGGGACATTTTTACCAGCTACTCAGTTATTACAACCTCAGATGGCGGTTATGCAGCATGCGGGCACGCAGAAACGTCGGCTAACCTCGGAGATTATTTCCTTAAAACAGATTCAAAAGGAAATGCTTCATTTAACGGGTATATAAATATGCCAGGCAGTTCAGCCCAGGTAATCAGGCAGGTATCCGGGGGGTACTTGTTAGGGGGCTATGCTAATGTTGGTTCGGCTTCAGGGTGCAGCGTTAGCCTGGTTGATGGTTCGGGCAATGTCTCCTGGACAAAATTCATCGGATTTGGAGGTGAAGTAACGACGATGGAACCAACTACTGATAGCGGATATATCCTTGGGATTTTTGCAGCAATTGGAAGTTCTAATGCAGGTGTAGTTGCTAAAATCAATAGCACAGGAGATACTTTATGGACCAGGGATTTATCCGATCAGCATGTATATAGTGTAAACTCCATAAAACAAACTGCCGACGGTGGCTTTATATTAACCGGATCAGCCGCGATGTCACCCACTTATGGCGCCTACCTGATTAAACTGACGAGTGGAGGAAAAATATCATGGATGTCTCAGTATCCGTATTACAATAACAGCGCAGGAAACAGTGTAATACAAACTGCTGACGGTGGCTATGCCATAGCCGGCACGATGTTCCAGGGCTCTAGTGTCACTAATATAGAAGTTGTAAAAACCGATTCAAAAGGAGACACTACCTGGACAAAACAGATTGGCAACCTTAAATCTGAGGCTGCAATAACCATTTTGCAAACAAAAGACGGTGGATATGTATTAGGGGGAGTGGCACCGGGTTCTCATTCAGTAATGAGTGTGACGCACCCGGCTATAATTAAGATCAACAGCACTGGTCTCGTAAAATCGATACGTACTTATGGATCAAATAATGATAATAGTTTTGCTGATATGAAGGCAACGGCGGATGGGGGATATATCATCGCCGTAAATTTCGCTGATTCAACATACCCCGGAAATCTTCAAACTACGTTAATAAAAACAGACTCATCTGTGTTTTCGGCTATCAATGAACAAAATGAAAGATCTTTTTCTACGTTGTCTGTTTTCCCAAATCCGGCATATTCCATCGCAACATTTGTGATAAATGGATTCCTGAAAGGATCAACCTATAACTTTCTGTTATATAACCTACAGGGCAAAATCATAAATTCAATTTCAAATATTAAATCAGACCGGTTTGATACTAATGTTTCTGGATTGCCGGAGGGAATTTATGTTTATAAAGTTGTTGATGAAAATGGCAACTATTCTAATGGGAAAATTGAAATTAAATAGGGTGTAGTACCAGACATAGACTGTAGGATTGTTGACGCGGCAAGTCAACGCTACCCTCAGACCTGGCGCGAGCGGGCTTTAAGGTGCATAGGATTGCTGACGGGCAATAGTTCATAGATTGCTTTAATTTCGCAGCTTCATAGAACCATGCCTCAAAACACTTTTATATTCAAGCATTTCATCATCAACCAGGACCGCTGTGCGATGAAAGTGGGTACGGATGCAATGATTCTAGGCGCTTATGTTGGGAAAAGTGCGAAGAGCAATTACAGTGCGAGGAGCGAAAGTGCGGAGAGCGCTAACTATCGGATACTTGATATCGGAACAGGAACAGGGGTATTGTCATTGATGCTGGCGCAAAAGGCCAAGGCGCAAATCCATGCAATTGATATTAACGAATCCTCCTACCTTCAGTCCAAGGAGAACTTTGAAAATTCATCCTGGAGGAACAGGATACATGCATTTCATTCATCTATCCAGGACTTCAATACTGGAGATAACCAGAAATACGATCTGATCATATCCAACCCACCTTATTTCGAACATAACCAAAAGGCTTCAAAAGAGTCTGAGCGCTATAACGAAAGAACTAATGCCCGTTCATTTGATAAATTGAGTTTTTCGGATTTGTTGGTTCATGCTGAAAGGCTTTTAGATGAGGAAGGGGTGTTTTATGTCATTATTCCTGCTGTTGGGGCGGATTCGTTCATTTCCGAAGCCTGGAAGAACAATATGTTCCTGTTTGATCGTCTTCATATACAAAGCAAAGAAAACCAGGAACCGGTAAGAGTTATTCTGGGATTTGTTAAAAACAAAAAGGATCTGAAAGAAACAACCCTTGTTATTTATAGGGATGATAGGGGATATACAGACGATTACATCGAATTAACCAAAAATTATTATGCGAGGGATATGGTGAATAGTGGTACCTAACCATATTACCAAATATATAAGTACTTTTGCGGCTTTTTAGATATTGGGGTTTAGTCCGCCCAGATTGGAACAATAAATTCATTCAGGTGTTCATTCACTGACGTTCCTCTCCAACGAATTAATCCTGACACACGTATTAAGGTCATAATAGGCAAAGCACATAAATACTAATGGCAAAGAATCTGGTAATAGTCGAGTCGCCTGCAAAGGCAAAAACAATTGAGAAGTTTCTGGGTGATGATTATACCGTACGATCATGCTTCGGGCATATACGGGATCTGGCAGATGGCGAGTTGTCTGTAGATGTTACAAAGAATTTTCTACCGAAATATATCATTCCTGAAGATAAAAAGAAAGTTGTCAGCGAGTTGAAAAAACTTGCAAAGGATGCTGAAATGATCTGGCTCGCAACGGATGAGGACCGCGAGGGAGAGGCTATTTCATGGCACCTTCGCGAAACCCTGAACCTGGATGAGAAGAAAATAAAGCGGATCGTTTTTCATGAGATCACCAAGCCCGCTATCCTAAGGGCGATTGAAAACCCTAGAAGTATTGATGAAAACCTTGTAAATGCCCAACAGGCCCGTCGTATCCTGGACCGTTTGGTGGGTTTTGAGCTTTCTCCCATACTCTGGAAAAAGATTCAACCGGCATTATCAGCGGGGCGTGTGCAATCTGTTGCTGTGCGCCTCGTGGTAGAGCGCGAAAGGGCCATTCTTAGTCACGAATACAAGTCTGCTTATAAAATAACGGCAACTTTTTACCCTGTTGATGCAGCCGGCAAAAAGAGCGATGCGATACTGAATGCAGAACTTCCTACAAGATTTGATACAGCCGGAGAAGCTGAAAAATTCCTGGCTTCATGCGTTGCAGCTTCGTATTCCATTGCGAATATCGAAGTAAAACCAGCTACGAAGTCGCCTTCTGCACCATTTACGACATCTACCCTTCAGCAGGAAGCATCACGTAAACTGGGATACTCTGTAACCAGAACGATGGTTGTTGCTCAAAAGCTTTACGAAGCAGGGCATATCACCTATATGAGGACTGACTCTGTGAACCTCTCAGAACTGGCGATTGAAGAAATCAAGAACCAGGTTATTTCGAATTACGGAGATAAATATTCCAATCCACGCCAGTTCACCACCAAAAGTGCCTCTGCACAGGAAGCGCACGAAGCTATTCGCCCTACCTATCCAAACAAACCTGTTGCGGGCAGTGATGACGCTGAAAAGCGCCTGTACGACCTGATCTGGAAACGCACGGTAGCCAGCCAGATGGCAAACGCTTTGCTTGAAAAGACAAGTGTTAAGATCAATATCTCTACCAATAAGCAACAATTGCTTGCCGAAGGTGAAGTATTGAAATTTGACGGGTTCCTGAAAGTGTACATGGAACAGAATGATGACGAGACTGAGGATGAGGATGTTTCAGGTATGCTGCCGCCTTTGGCTGTGGGACAAAACCTGCAGTTCATCGCGATGCAAGGGATAGAGCGTTTCAACCGCCCTGCACCAAGATATACAGAAGCTTCTCTCGTAAAGAAACTCGAAGAACTTGGTATCGGCCGACCATCAACCTATGCACCGACTATTGCTACGGTTCAAAAACGTGGTTACGTGATCAAGGGCGATCAGGATGGTGTTGAAAGGCCATATTCCATCTATACACTGAAAAATGATCAGATCAGTAAAGAAGGCAAAACAGAAGTTTTCGGCAGGGAAAAAGGAAAACTGTTCCCGAGCAATATCGGGATGATCGTCAATGACTTCCTGGTGGCAAACTTTGAGAAAATACTGGATTACGGCTTCACAGCTAATGTCGAAAAAGAATTTGATGAAATAGCCAATGGCGATATCGTTTGGCAGAATATGATAGGTGGTTTCTACAAACCATTTCATGATACCGTAGAAGAAACCATCAAAACCTCAGCACGGGTAAAAGGTGAGCGTTTGCTTGGGACTGATCCTACTACCGGCAAGAATGTCTATGTGAAGCTTGGCAAATTTGGCCCAGTGGTTCAAATAGGTGATGCCGACGCAGAAACAGGAGAAAAACCAAAATATTCCAGGCTGAAAGCCGGACAACTGGTTGAAAATATTAGCCTTGAAGAGGCCATGGAATTGTTCCGCCTGCCACGCGAAGTAGGTGAGTTTGAAGATTCTCCTGTGATAGTTTCTGTTGGTAGATTCGGGCCTTATGTATCTCATGCCAAAGCATTTTATTCCCTGGCTAAAACCGATGATCCTTATACCATTGACAATGCCAGGGCCATCGAGATCATCGAAGCCAAAAGGATTGACAATGCCAATAAAAACATCGCCACCTTCGACTATGAAGGCAAGCCATTATTAGTATTGAGAGGCAGGTTTGGTCCATATATTTCTTATGACAAAGGCAACTACAAGATTCCGAAAGGTGAAGACCCGGAAAAGCTTACGGTTGAGCAATGTATAGAGATCATCAAAGCAAAACCGGAAGGCGCAGCAAAGCCTAAAGGAAAGCGTTTTGCAAAAAAGTCATAGGGTTTTAAACCACGAGGCATAATATTTCGTTATCTTAGCACTCCTGATCTGTTTTGTGATCTATGGTTGTTAGTGAAAAAGAAATAAACGCCCTCATTTCGTTGCTGGATGATACCGACGAGGAAGTAGTGGAGCATGTCACCACCAAGCTATTAAACTATGGGTATGAAGTTCTTCCTCTTTTGGAAGACAGGTACCTGGCAGAGACAGAAAAGCTGCTGCAGGCCAGGATCCATAATATCATAGACCTGATCCACCATTCCAGTTTAAGAGGCAATCTACAAGAGTGGGCATCTGGTGGAGGTAAAGACCTGTTTGAAGGCTACTTTTTACTTGCTAAATTCCGTTATCCGGAGCTCAATAAACAATACATCAACAACCAGTTAGATAAAATAAAACTGGACGCCTGGTTGGAACTGAATTTCCAGTTGGCATCACTCGATAAAGTCCGGATTCTCAATTTTATCCTATATGAATCCTATGGTTTCAAGGGAAATATAGACGATTACCATTCACCGGATAATTCCTATATCAACAGGGTATTAGAGACCAAAAAAGGGAACCCGATTTCGCTGGCTATTATTTATTCCATTATTGCGCAGCGATTGAATATCCCGATTTTTGGGGTGAATTTGCCACAGCACTTTATTCTCGCCTATAAGGATGATACATTGCTGAAAGGCAGCTCCTCTTTCAAAGGCAATGTGTATATGGATCATAATATTCCCGGAGAGATCTTATTCTATATCAATGCCTTCAATAAGGGCGCGATATTTAATAAATGGAATATTGATCAGTTCCTGAAGCAGCTCAGTATACGTCCTCAGATACTTTATTACGAGCCTTGCTCTAATGTGGATATCATTATGAGAGTTTGTCGCAATCTCATTTTCTCTTATGAGAAATTGAACGATACAGAACATGCGGAAGGCCTTAAAGAACTACTGGCCATTATGCAGCCTTATGCAAGTTTGCCATAGGGAATGGCTTATAATTTCTCGAGTTTTATAGTAGCAATTTGTCCCCCGGACTGCATCTTTATCAGATAAGTACCAACTTTAAGACTGAGGATTTCCGCATCTATTTCAATAGTATGACTACCCATTGTTTGATAAGAATCTGACAGAATAGATATTTGTTTACCTTCTTCATTACTGATGCTAATAATGACAATACCTGGTTGTTGAATTGAATATGTAATTAATGCCTCATTGTTGAATGGATTTGGATAGACATTGCTGAAACTGTTTTCAGATCCATGATTCAATTGTATACCTGATCCGGAATCCTGTACCACTATTATTTCACTACTATCAGATTGACAGGAATAGCTATTCTGTACTGTTAGTTTTACTACATAAGTGCCGGATTTTGCATAATAATGGGTAGCATCATAAATGCCTGATATCGAATCCATATCACCAAAGTTCCAGCTGTAAAAGGTTTCTGTCGAATCTATTGCTTTGGTCATCAACACAAGTCCTGTAATTGACGAGGTGAACTTGGCTTCAGGTAACGGATACACTTCCACGGAATGGTAAACAGTGTCTTTACAGAAATCGCCGGAAGTCGCAATCATGTAAACATTGTATTTACCCGGTGAGGCATAAGTATGTTCCGGATCAGGCATGTTGAAAACAGAACTACCATCACCAAAATTCCATCCAAAAATGGTTTGAATTATATTACTTGTATCAATAAAAAAAATTGGAATATGATCGCATACATTTGAGAAAGTGAAGTTTGCCTGTGGTTTCGGAAATATTGAGATGATCTTTGAAGCAGTGTCCTTGCATCCATTTGAAGAATAAACAGTTAACTTTATAGTATCAGGTCCTGGTGTTTTGTATACATGTGTCGGTTTTTGAAGATTGCTGGAATCGCTATCACCGAAACTCCATAAAAAAGAATCTGAATTTAAACTTGATTCAATAAAATAGACCGGAGCGGAAGCACAAGAATTTGCCGTAGAGAAAATTGCAACAGGCTTTGGATATATTATTATAATCTTTTTTAAAGTATCATTATACCCATAAACAGACTTTACTTCCTGAACCACGGTATAGGTTCCAGGCTGGTTGTATTTATGCTTTGGAGAAACCAAGGTTGAAGTATCAGAACTCATTGATCCAGAATCCCCAAAATTCCAGAAATATGATGCAGCTCCGCTACTTGAATCTGTAAAATAAGAAGTATCACCAAGACATGTATTTTTAACATCAAAACCAGCTTTTGGATATTTATCAGGTTGGGGATCATCCGCTCCAATTGAATATACTTCAAAAGGCTTTAATGTGTCGCCGTAAAAATCATGTGGAGGACTTTTTAAATGAAATGAACTGTCAATATTGAGTCCTCTGCCAATAATCGGATCATTAGCTTTGAGTTTGTAGGCTGACATGTATTTCAGTGAATCAGGATTTGTAATAGCTCCCCCGCCACCAGGGTTTACAAGACCCGGATTCAGCAAATATCCAGTCCTGGTGCCGTTAATTGTCTCCTCGCCCGTAGAATCCTGCCAGTTTCTCAGGCTTGTGTAAATATTGTTGTTGTAGACCCAATTCTGAGAGTTGGTTGAAAAATAACAGTTCCCGGCAAAGAGAATATTTGAATTATTCAGCACGCTGTTTGGGTTATACAAAGATACCAGTGAATTCTGATTCGCCCCTCTGATATAGAGTATATTATTTAAGGCCAAGCAGTTATTGATATATGGGTTCGATGCGCTACCTGTGAGAATATATCCGCGAAAAGCAGAAACGGGATGACTTCCGTTATCTGAAATAAAGGCAGTATTGTTATACATATAGCAATGGTCTATCCCACTACCCCATGAAATAAAAAGGAAGCTGCTTTCATTGTCCTCGGGTTTTCTGCCATCGTTTTCACTGATACTATAGCGGATGATATTATTATAGTTTTGCCTCGAATTCGGATAGTCGCAATGCATAAAACCGCAGGCATAGTTTTGATAAGCGTAGCAATATTGGATTACACAATTCTGAGTACCTCCATCGAGATCAAATCCTTCACCATCAGAGCCCTGAGTTGTAGTATGATCTGAGATGCAATATTGAAATGTTATATTATTAGAACTATAAGCCCATATCCCGGCATCACCTTTATCGGTATTATCACCAGTATATCCTGCTCTGCAGTATTCTACCAGCCCACTATCAACCCCTGAAACCAATATCCCTTCTATGCCGCTGTGCATAACTTTGCAATGTCCGATGTACAGGTTTTTATGCCCATACAGAGATGAGGTTTGTCCTGCGAAATCAAATAGGAAAATTCCCTTTTGCCCCACAGAATTTACATTAACATTTGTGATCCTGATCCCGTCATACCCCGGATAGGTCGAATGATATCCTCCTATGACAATTCCCGATTGGCCAAATCCATATAAATCGCAGTGATCGATGTAGATATGCTTGAATTTATGACCATTACTAGTATCGGTATAAAAAATTACCCCACTATTGGTATTTGAAGTCCAGCCGGAACCAATAAAATTGATATTTTCTATAGTAAAACCACCCGAATTATACCCGTAAAATGTAGCTCCGGTACCGCCGTTTATCACGGCCCGGCCATTGCCATAAGAACTGAAAACAACAGGATTAGCATCCGTTCCTGAATCCTGTGCAGTGACATATATAATTCCTGAAATTGTATCCCCGCCTTTAAAGAAAATGCTGTCACCCGGATAAAAATGAGTGCTGTTTAGTTTGCTAATAGTTTGCCATGGTTGGGATACTGAACCTCCTGTGTTATTGTCGCTCCCTTTGTTACTTATGTAATAGTTCTTTGCAGAGGTATGCAACACAAATATCAATGCCCATAAAGATAGAATTGATACTTTTGCATAGATTGTATTGTAAGGCATCATGACAAAGAACGCAAGTTACGGATTAAGGGTTCGCGGAGTAGATCAGGCATCATCAATACATTTCAATATGAAATGGCCATTCTTTTCAAATCAAAAATCCAGAATCTCCACAAAAACAATCTTTTTCGCATTTGGATTTTTATTGCTTTCGCATCTATCAATAAAGGCACAGGATAGTACATCTCAAAATTCAAAACCATTTGTATCTGGTACCTGGATTCAATTAGGCTCAGGTGTTTCAACTATGCCTGGGGCTGGACAGTGTATTGGAGTTAATGTACAGTTTTTAAATCACTTCCTTTTTTCTATCCAATACAACTATATGTCGCCTTTTAAATCATCTGACTCTTCCGGCTTTTCCGATGTCGCCGTTATGGTTGGATATCATTATCAGGTTAAACGATTTGCATTCTCATCTTCTGTAGGTATATCCAATTACGCAGGTGTATCTTCTTTTACAGGAGATCGGGACAAAGGGCAAGGACTTTATAATTATGCCGTTTATTCTGGCCCGGGCCTGGCTTTGCGCGGTTCAACTATGTATATGTTCAGCAAATATTTTGCAGTAGGTGTAGATATTTATGGAAGTATAAGTATGTCTATCAGCAGGGCCATGCTTTCGCTGGATATTATTTATAATCCCATTACATGGGATGAGAAAGATGAGTTACTTAGATTTCGATAAAATCTAATTATAGCTATTTTTATTTCCTGGGTGTGAAGTTAAATTCATCCATGTTCTCCCGAAAACAAATAGTTTGTTTTACCCGCAAATATGATCTTCATCAGATTCCCCAAATAATTTTTGCGATTTCTTTGAAACTCCATACCTTGTGCCTCCAACGTTAAATTATAATTAAGTTATGGAAGATTATGATGTAAACCACGTAAAAAACATTGTCTTATTGGGTCACGCTGGTTGCGGGAAAACCACTCTTGCAGAAAGCATGCTCTTTGAGGCCGGATTAATATCACGCAGAGGTACGGTGGAAGAAGGTACTACTGTATCTGATTATAACGCTATAGAGCAGGAAAAAGGATGCTCCGTGTTTAGCACGCTGCTGCATAGCAATTGGCGGGGTTATAAAATAAACATACTTGATACTCCCGGGAATGATGATTTTGTCGGGGAGGTGATAGCAGCGTTGAAAGTGGCCGATACGGGCGTCATGCTCCTCAATGCACCCTTCGGTGTCGAAGTGGGTACAGAGTTGATCTGGGAGTACACAGAGCAGTTTAAAACGCCAATGATCTTTGGGGTGAACCAGCTGGATCACGAAAAAGCTGATTTTGATAAAACAGTGGAACAGGCCAAAGCGCGTTTCGGACGGAAATTGCTTGTTGTTCAATATCCATTAAACGCCGGACTGGGATTTGATTCCATTATTGATGTGTTGAAAATGACCATGTATCAGTTTCCCGCTGATGGTGGCAAACCCCAAAAACTCCCCATACCAGATTCGGAAAAAGCTAAAGCAGATCAACTCCATAACGAACTCATAGAATCTATTGCTGAAAATGATGAAGGCCTGATGGAATTGTATTTTGAAAAAGGGAGTCTTGATGAGGATGAAATGCGTAAAGGCCTGAAAATAGCCATGATAAATCATGAATTATTCCCGATGTTCTGCCTTTCAGGCAAGAAGAATATGGGTAGTGGCAGGCTCATGGGTTTTATAGATAATGTTGCTCCATCTGCAGCGGAAATGCCACCTCAAAAACTGACAGATGGTAAAACACTCCCCCTGAATCAAAAAGGGAATCCATGTGTGTTCATTTTCAAAACCGTATCCGAGCATCATCTTGGGGATATGTCACTGTTCAAAGTCTATTCAGGTGAAGTGCGTGCCGGTTCGGAACTGATGAATGAAGAAACAGGCGCTGTTGAAAAATTCACACAACTCTTTACCCTGGAAGGCAAAAAACGTGAACCCGTAGAGAAACTTATGGCCGGAGATATCGGTGCAACCATCAAGCTAAAAAGTACTCATACCAACAATACTTTACATGGCAAAAATGAAAAATTTGAAATTGACCCAATTCATTTCCCGAATCCTCGGATGCGGATGGCAATAATATCAACCAAACGTGGAGAAGAAGAAAAACTCGCGCAGGCACTCCATCAATTGCATGAAGAAGACCCAAGTGTAAAGATTGAAGTATCACAGGAGTTGAAACAAACCATCATTCATTGCCAGGGCGAATTGCACCTGGCTATTATCGCTCTCAAACTGCAACAGGAATATAAATTATCGGTAGAATTTGTACCACCCAAAGTGCCTTACCGTGAGACGATCCAGAAAATGGTGCAGTCTACTTACCGACACAAAAAACAATCAGGCGGATCGGGGCAATTTGCGGAAATTCATATACAGGTAGAACCATGGTATGAAGGAATGCCTGACCCTAAAGGAATGACCGTGCGCGGACGGGAAGAAGTACCATTGCCATGGGGCGGGAAACTTGTTTTCTTTAATTGTATAGTCGGCGGTGTTATTGACCAGCGCTTTCTTCCTTCCATCATGAAAGGGATTATGGAGAAAATGGAAAATGGACCATTAACCGGCTCATATGTCCGTGATGTAAGAGTATCTGTTTTTGACGGGAAAATGCACCCGGTTGATAGCAACGATATGGCCTTTAAAATAGCTGGAATGATGGCATTTAAAGATGCCTTCGGACAAGCCAGCCCTAAAATTTTAGAGCCGGTTTATGAACTTGAAGTACTTGCGCCAGAAGATGTTGTAGGAGACATTATGAGTGACCTGCCAACCCGTAGGGCTATTATTGAAGGTATTGATACGGACGGGCATTATCAGAAAATAAAAGCTCATATTCCATTGGCAGAATTACAGAATTATTCTACCGGACTTCGGGCGATAACACAGGGACGTGCGAAATACAATATTGAGTTTCACGACTATGCACCGGTGCCAATGGACATGCAGGATAAATTAATCAAGGCCTACCAGGCTGAGCACGAGGATTCGTAGGGGAAATGTAACTTTTTTAAGGTTTATTGAGTTAAGTTATATATTTGCACTGCTATGCTTACTGAATACATAAAAGCTGCCATGAGAGCTGCCCACTATGAATATTGGGAAGATGAAAAGATGTTTTATGGTGAAATCCCTGCTTGCAGGGGGGTTTTAGCTACCGGCGCAAACCTGGAAGCTTGCCGCGAAGAATTAGAGGAGGTACTGGAAGGATGGTTACTGCTGTCAATTCACGACCATGATTCTATTCCAGAAATAGGTGGTGTTTCACTAGAAATTCGAGAGGCAGCTTAATGCCTGTTTTTGGCCCTATAAAAAGGGATGAATTCATCCGGGCATTAAGAAAAGCCGGATTCAATGGCCCTACAAGTGGTGGGAAACATGAATATATGAAAAGAGGTAATCTTAGAATAACCATTCCGAATCCTCATGGCAGTGATTTTAGTACAAATCTTATAAATAAGTTATTAAAGCAAGCAGGCATTAGTAGAGAAGAATGGGAAAATATATAACTCACCCAGCCTGTCTTTAGAATATTTCATTAATTCAAAATGCCCACAAACCGTGAAACAGGAACAGCAGGTGAAAAGCTTGCTGCTGAATATCTTGCAGGGAAAGGATACGTTATTCAACACCTGAACTGGAGAGCAGATGGGTGTGAAATTGATATTATAGCCAGGCATGGAAATACGTTTGTTTTTACAGAAGTAAAAACCCGCAACGGTTCTTATTTTGGCTGGCCGGAAAAGGCAGTAAATAAAACCAAAAAACAACATATTGCCAAAGCCGCCAATCTATTTATGGATGAATTTAAAATTGATACTGAAATAAGATTTGATATCATATCAATTATCCGAAAAAAAGAAGGCGAAAATGAGATATATCATATTGAGGATGCATTTGTTCCGTGATAATTCTGTCTCCTTTTTTATGGAGTCAACTCGTATGAAAGAACAACAAATGCCGGGTCGGGTGGAAAATGAAAATAGACAATTCTCATCTTTGACCTTTTTAGGATAGAAATTTTAAAATTATTTATTTTATTAATATAGTAATATGTCGAATATCCTGAACCTCTTGGCAGAGGAACCTTATCCTCTTTTATATTACAATCCTGAATATAAGGAACACATCCCTCAATATCAGATACTAGTTTATCATATTGGTTCTTAACCTGAAATGTGTCTTTCCCGACAAAAAAAACGGCGTCAAATTCTAAAGAGGTATCTTTTTCCTTAATAATCTCACCTTTTTGAAAACCCGGTAGTTTTAAAGTTGATTTCCACACAAAGGTTCCCCGTGATTTATCTGCCTGAGATTGTTCAAAATTTTCACCCTTCATGGCTGCGAAACTGTCCTTTCCTGCATCAATCAATGCTTTTAAACCATCGCATAAATTCCCAGCCGTTTCATTCACTTCAATATGTTCTCTTTTCATAGAAAAACCTGTATCCTGTCCGCCTCTGTTAACAGCCAGATTCACTTCTGATCCAACCCTTCCCCTCAATTTACCCGCCACCTTCTCCTGCGATTTACCTTTTGTTTTCCAGCCATTTATAGAAATAATATGATCGCCCGATCTGAGTCCGGCCATGGCGCCGGGTTTGGCTGATAGGATATCAACAATATAAGGCAGCATCACGGATGAATCTATATCCACTGACACTCCTATGCCACCAAATTTGTCTGTTTTGGATTTGTGATCTGGGGGTTGGGAGTAAGAATGGAAGGGAGAAAAAAGGATAAGAGAAATAAATCCAGCAAGTATCAGGATCTTTCTAACCGCCGTACGAATTCGTAATTCGTAATTCATAATTCGTAATTAGTTTTGCTTCACCGCTTTCATATATATCCCTGCAGCGATTTTTTCAGCAACCCGCTTTGGCATCAGTTTGATAAAGGCATAACTGACACTGTTCATGAATCCGGGAATAACTTCAACAGCTTCGGCGAACATTCCACGAAGAGCAACCTTAGCTACTTTGGCGGGTGGCCATTCGAATTTGGCAGCCATGTCCTTTAAGCCTTGACCCATTTTTGCGCGGTTGGTAAAATTGGTTGCCGTAGGACCTGGGATCACGCAGCAAACATGGATATCGGTATCCTGTAGCTCCATTTGCAAGCCTCTTGTAAAGGTGATGACAAAAGCCTTAGATGCCGCATACAAACTCATGGCTGGTACCGCCTGGAAAGCAGCGGTACTGGCAATATTCATGATATAAGCTTTTGGCTGTTCCCGCAACAAAGGAATAAAAGTATGACACAAACGCACCATGGCGTTGTTGTTCACTTCCATCATGTCCAATTGAACATCCAGAGCCGTTTTATCAAACAAACCAAAAACAGCATATCCGGCGTTATTGATCAATACGCTTATGGGAAGCTGTTTATCTATACAGAAATCCTTAATTTTTTGCGGGGAGGAACCATCAGACAGATCAGCAGGAAAAACGTATGCTTCCACTTTGTGGTTTTCACGGATTTCATGGGCCACTTCGTTGAGCACTTTCTCGCTTCTGGCTACAAGAACAAGGTTATAGCCTTTTTCAGCCAATTGAATGGCAATGGCTTTCCCTATTCCTGAACTCGCGCCGGTAACCAGCGCATAAGTAGATGTATTCAAAATTATTTTTTAGCCAATCCTCTGAGCTTAAAATAGATCGGTGATTTGCTATCCTCGTCTTTCGGTTGATATTTCCCGCAAATAATAGGAATATACATTACGATACGCCTGCTTACCTGTCCTGCGCTTGGCGCGGTGGCCACGCGGTGCCAGATATGACCATGGTGAACAGTCAGGTCGCCTGCCTTGGCATCTATCCGAATTTCTTTTTTATCAGGTTTATTACTGATATAATATGGCTTTTTGAAAAGCATATTCATCAGGTTCTGGTTATGTGTACCGGGCAATACTCTCAAACCACCTTGTTCTGCCCTGCTATCGGTCATATACATCCCGATATTCAGCATCGGCAAAAGTTTCTTTGAATAAAAAAGTTCACGGGGACTATCGGTATGCCAACCCATCTGCTTCATTTTGCTGCCATTGGCATTGATATATTTATTGACAACAGCGCCATCTTTTTCAAGTTCACCGATACGGCCTTTACGTCCTAAAAACTTGATCAAAGAAGTAATCCGGCTGCCGGTAACAATACTATTGATAAAGGGGCTTGCAAGGTTGGTGAACGCGAAGCGGTGAACGATCTTGTTCCCCTGGTCATCCTGCCCGTAAATAATCGGTACCCCATTCATTTTCTCGACACCATCAGCCACCCATTTCTCCTGAACCTCATCAAGTGATGTCAGCATTTTCTCAACTTCTGCTTCAGAAAAGAAATTTTCATAATGTATGAAGCCATTTTCATTGAAGAACGCCAATTGCTCATCTGTAACATCGCCTTCGAAGCGAAACTTATGGTAATTGGCCGTTTTGTACTTTATCTTATTATATTTTCGCTTCTTAGCTTTTATCATAGTATCCGTTTTGGTCCTTTCTCAACATAAACCAACAAATTTAAAATAATTTCATGAACTTTCTTCAATCTTAAACCTCCAACCATCCCTGATTGCCAAAACTTATTGGTTTCCATCGGCTAATTTCACAATCTTTCCGATAAAACAAAAAAAATGTATGTAAAACTTAACAACAATTGTTCCTAAATTGTATCGTTAATAAGTGAAACTTTGAAATGTGTACCCTAAAAATTAAATAGTACGTTGTGAATCACATTATTGTATCTCTGTTTGCCTTATTACTCTGCTTTCGCCCAGCCGCTTTCGGTAATCCGTTTGCGTGGGCAGATTCGGTTGGTGGCAAAGGCATGAGCCATGGGAATTGCATCGTTGCCGACAAAAACAGCAACCTGTTTGTATGTGGGCAAATGAACGGTACTTTTCAGCCGGGGAAGGTAAAAATCAATGGCAAAAACAACTTTTTAATAAAGTATAATCCGCAAGGATCTATTTTGTGGGCCAGGGCTTTACCAGGCCTTGTGTGCAAATGCGTTTCTACAGATGTAAATGGAAACCCTTGTGTCGCAGGTTATTTCTCTGACACGGTTCAGATTGGAAAATTTACCCTCGCAAGCGCTGGCCTGAAAGATTTTTTCGTAATGAAGCTTGACAGCCTCGGCAATATTTTATGGGCTAACAGTGGCGGGGGTAATGGTGATGATATGGCCTTAGCCATTACATGTGATGTAGCAGGGAACACAAATATTACAGGATCGTTTGAAAGCTATGTCAATTTTAATTCCTATACCAGCTTATTAAGCCTGGGGCAAGGTGATATGTTTGTAGCACAATATGATACCCTTGGCAATTTCTTTTGGGCGGCAAGCGGCGGTGGTAACAGTGCAGATGCAGGAACCGCCATAGGAGCTGATCTTTACGGAGATATATTCGTGACGGGCTATTTTAACGGATCAGCCACCTTTCACAACAACCATGTAAAATCCGGAGGTGGAAATAATATGTTTATTGTCAAATATTCACCGCTTGGTTACCAGCTTTATGCCCGTACTGTGAGTTGCAATACCAATATTGTTCCAAATGGATTGGGCCTTGATGGTTCCGGCAATGTTTACATATGTGGAATGTTTAGTGGAACAGCCGTCTTCGGAGAGAAAACAATAACTACCATTAAGGATGAAGGATTTGTGGCAGCTTATGATAATTCTCTAAACATAAACTGGTTAAATCAAATAATTGGTTCCGGGAATAATGCTGCCTTTGGTATTGCGGCAGGCTGGACCAGCAATATATTTGTAACTGGGGTATTTTCAGGCAATGTTTCTTTCAATGGTTCAGGCCTTAGAAGCACAGAAGGCAGCGATGACATCTTTATCGTAAAATATGACGCCGCAGGACGTGTATTATGGACTCAAAGAGCCGGTGGCCCCGGAGCTGACAGCTCATTTTCAATTTGTGTTGACAAGAATGACATCCCTACAATTACGGGTCTCATTAATTCGGACGCTGATTTTGGAGAATTCACTTTGAATGCGGACAATGCCGGCTCATTTTTTATTGCGCAAATGAAACCAAACCCGGCTGACATTGAAATTCCAAATAATGATGCGGCATTATTTCAAATATATCCAAACCCATCAAAGGGCATTTTTAATATCAAGGAATCGGGTATATTAAATGAACAAGCTTCAATGACACTTACGGATCTCGCAGGAAAGGTTATTGCGATTGAAAATCAAATTCCGGCAATAAATAATCAGATAAATCTTTATAGTTATCCTAATGGCATTTATTTTCTGACCATTGAAACCCGGGATGGAATGCAAACGAAAAAGCTGATGAAAACGAGTGACTAAATAAAAAGTAACCGCAGAGATCACAAAGGCATGGCGAAGATCGAAAAGTTTTAAAACCGAAAATATTATCCCATATTTTATTAATACTTTTTCAATCTTCGTATTCTCTGCGCAACCTTTACATTTGCGGTTCGCTTTAAACAACAGAAAAACTTGATGCATTGATAATTTCAAATCTTTTATCTTTGGCCAAAAAACAGGGGAAATTATGAAATCACTAAATTACATCTTAGTCGGTTCGTTATTGGTACTTGGGGCGTGTAAAACATCTCAAAAACCTGTGGCAACGCCACCAGCAGCCTCCACACCAACCATGCCAAAACCGGTATTGAATGCAGTCGGTGTTACTAAACCGCAATTGCTTAAACCGGGATATTCCTCTATGGATGATTATATTGCGAAGAATCTCCAATACCCTGACGATGCGAAAAAGAACAATGTTCAAGGCACGATCATGGTATCTGCATTACTGGATACGACGGGCGTACTGAAAGACGTAAAAGCAGAAAATGACCTTGGTCATGGTACTGCAGCCGCGGCAGAAAAAGTAGTGCAATCCATGTCGCCCATGTCGCCTGCCGGAAATAATGGTAAGGTGATGCGCCTCCATATGAAAGTGCCTGTGAATTTCACGATTACAAAGGCTTTCTCTCTCGACTCTGAAGAGAAACTTGATAAAATGTACCAGAACATGCCGGACATCGAAGCGAAATATCCCGGTGGCGCTACAGAGCGTGATAAATTTATTAAAGCCAATGTAAAAATACCTGCAAGCCTCCAAACCGAAGGAATGGTTTTCGTGACAGCAGACATTGAAACGACAGGAGCATTAACTCATATCAGAGTTGTAAAACCCGGAATTCCGGAAATTGATGATGCCGCCATTCAAGTAGTAAAAGCCATGCCGAAATGGATACCAGCTTCTACATTAGGCCATCCTGTTAAATCTCAGGTAGTGATTACGGTGGATATGAAAAGATGAGAGGAATGTGATTTGTAATTTGTGATTTGAATTAACCAGACTCTTAAAGATAAAACCAAACATGAGACCAAGTATCAAACTGTCAATCGCCTTCACTTTTTGCCTATTTATTTTTGTTGATCAAGGAATAGGACAAAATATAGATAGCTTGCAAAAAAACAAAGCTGATACCTTAAAAATTGGGACTAAACTATCTGTTAACAATAGTTCGACCAATGATCCTCAACCCACTGGGGGCACCAAAGGATATATGAATCATTTACTGAATAATATCAGGTTTCCTCAAGCGGCAGTAGATGCGAGAGCTTCAGGAACTGTTTATGTCTCAATAATTGTAAATTCGGATGGGACGATGACAGATGTAAAAATCGAAAAGGACAATGTGGGCTTTGGGCTTGGAGAAGAAGCCGTAAGGGTTATAAAATTAATGCCGCCGTGGAAACCAGCTCTTAGAGATGGGAAACCAATTAGAGCCAGATATATTGTTCCAGTTAAATATACATTGCGTTGATTCTTAGTGTGAGCTTATGAAAAACCATCTAACTCATATATTTTTATTGACAGGTTTATTGATGTGTTTTGGGAGGCCTGTGTCGGGACAGGATACGTCGAAATCTTCACGCCAATTTAGAATGGGTCTTGCGCCGCCGCCAAATCTTCCACCAGATTCGGTTAAAATCAATGGAAATTGGATATATAATACATATGATGAACCGCCTACTCCTCCTGGTGGTAAAAAGGGGTATTTACAATACCTTAAAAAGAATATTAAATTTTCAGAACCTAGGGATTCTGCTTGTAACGGAACTGTTTACGTTTCAATTATCGTCCTTAAAGACGGCTCTTTGACAAATGTCCATATTGAAAAAGATGAAATTGGACGGAGATGTGGGGAGGAAGCAGTTCGTGTTATTAAAAGTATGCCCCCATGGAAACCTGCGAAGAGGAACGGGAAGCCTATAAACATGAATTATGTTATCCCAGTGAAATTTGTTTTGCCCTGAATATATCCACTTTCTCCGCACTCAACCTTTTCCCCCTATCTTTGTTCTTTCAATTAAATTAAAAACACGAATACCATGGCACTCAAAGTAGGCGATAAAGCAGCTGATTTCAAACTCTATAGCTCTGATAAAAAACAGGTTTCATTGTCTGATTATAAAGGACAAAATGTTCTGATCCTGTTCTTTCCTTTAGCCTTTACAGGCACCTGTACCAAAGAACTTTGCGGCATTCGTGACAATGCTTTTGATTTCAATGGACTCGATATGGAGGTCGTTGCGATTTCTGTAGATAGTCCTCAGACACTTGCGAAGTGGAAAGAAATGGAAAAGTACAATTTCACGATGCTTTCAGATTTCAACAAAGAGGTATCGAGAGCCTATGACAGCATTTATGAGAATTTCTCTCTTGATATGCACGGCGTGTCTAAAAGATCCGCCTTCCTGGTAGATGGAGATGGCATTATCCAATATGCAGAAGTCCTTGAAAATGCCACCGAAATTCCAAATATGGCAGCGATAAAGGATAGGGTGAAGGAATTGGCTATGGCCTAATGGGATGATGTGTTAATGTGATGATGTGATAATGGGCCGACGCAAATTATCTAGCGGAGCCATTAACACATGATCATATCAGCTAATTAGCACATCGGCCTATTCAATATCCCCTTCCATCGGTCTTATCAAAATCTCTTCAACTACCGCTGAAGGTGAAAGTTGTGATGCCATAAAAACGGCATCAGCGACATCATTCACATTCATGAACCTGGATTCTGGCAAGGTTGTTCCTTCCCAGGAACCTGAAAGAGTAGCGCCAGGCAATACAGCAGTGACCTTTATTTTATAAGGTTTTAATTCTTCTCGTAAAACCTTGGTCATGCCGTATACGGCATATTTGCTGATACAATATGACCCACCATTTGTATAAGGTTTGATACTGGCTACCGAACAGATATTAAAAATATGTCCGCTCTTTTTTTGGATCATTTCAGGCAAAAAAAACCTGCTCATATGGTATGCACTTGACACATTCATAGCCATTTGACGCTCAAATACCCCTTCTTCCTCATTGTGAATGGCTCCGGGTTCAAATATGCCTGCATTATTCACCAGGATATCAATAACCCCCATTTTGCCGTTCACAAATTCATAGAATTTTTTCAATTGCTTTTTATCCGTGACATCGCAGGAGAAAGTATGCAACTTCCCTGGATAGTCCATTTCGGCGATTTCATCCTCCATGGCAAATAAATGATCCGGATTCCGGGAGCAAACGGCAACCTCATAGCCGAATGCCAGAAATTTTTCGGCAATGGCTCTGCCTATGCCTTTTGACGCGCCTGTAACAACTAGTTTTTTCAAGATGGGTTATTTGTTATATTTTTGCAAAATTAGTATTCCGTCCGCAGCATGAATCTATTTTATCATTTTGGTGAATATCTTTTGTTACTCAAAAAGACCTTCACCAAACCAGAACACCGTAAGATATACATTAAGAGGATATTCCAGGAGGCCCAGGCCATTGGCGTGGAGTCATTGGGTATTATTGCCATTGTTTCGGTGTTTGTAGGGGCGGTTACCACGATTAATACATCCTACCAATTGGTTGCCAGTTGGATATCTGATACCGTTATCGGTTCTATTGTAAGTGATTCTACTATTTTAGAGCTCTCCCCTACCATTGCCACATTAGTCCTTGCGGGTAAAATCGGTTCCAATATTGCTACAGAACTTGGCACCATGCGCATCAGTGAACAGATAGATGCAATGGAAGTCATGGGTGTCAATTCGGCAGGTTATCTGATCCTTCCAAAAATTATTGCAGCCCTGTTTATGGTACCTGCTTTGATCATTATTTCCATGTTTCTAAGCATCTTAGGTGGCTATGTAGTAGGTATGTATTCAGGTGTCGTTTCTCCGGAGCATTTTATCAATGGCGCCCAGAATTCATTCAAGGTATTTACTTTTGTTTTTGCGATGATCAAAACAGTAACATTTGCCTTTTTGATCTCTTCGGTATCCTCGTACCAGGGTTATTATACCGAAGGTGGCAGCATAGAAGTAGGCAGGGCAAGTACCAAAGCAGTGGTGTATAGCAGCGTTCTTATCCTGCTTTTTGATTACCTTTTAGCTCAATTATTTCTCTAAAAATCTGGCAGTGATAGAAGTTAAGGGACTTATAAAAAAATTCGGGGATAAAGAAGTGCTTAAAGGCATTGATGTCGTTTTTGAGGAAGGAAAATCAAACATGGTCATTGGCAGCAGCGGTAGTGGCAAGACTGTTTTTATGAAGTGTATTGTAGGATTATTTGCCCCCGAAAGTGGACATATATTATTTGATGGCCGGGATTATGTCACCATGAAATACGGGCAGAAAAAGAAACTTCACCAGGAAATCGGGATGCTTTTTCAAAACGCAGCGCTGTTTGATTCCATGAATGTCGAAGAAAACGTTGCATTTCCTTTACAACTCCATACTAAAATGACAAAAGGGGAAATCAGCAAACGTGTTGATTTTTGCCTCGAAAGAGTGAATCTGCCTGGTGAAAACAAAAAAAATCCAGACGAGATAAGCGGCGGCATGCGCAAAAGGGTTGGCATTGCGAGAGCCATAGCACTTGACCCCAAATACCTGTTCTGTGACGAACCTAATTCAGGTCTTGACCCACTCACGTCACAGGTGATAGATAAGCTCATTAAGGAGATCACGATTGACCTGAAGACGACAAGCATCATCAATACCCATGACATGAACTCCGTAATGGAATATGGAGATCATATTTTGTATTTGCACCAGGGACTAAAACAATGGGAAGGTTCACCCGACCAGATCAGGAATACAAATGATGCCAGGTTGAGAGAATTCATATATGCTGCCCAGTTTACCAAGGATACAAAGCCGGTAAGTAGTTAAGAAGAAATAGTTCGAAGGGGTTTTATTAATTTTACGGATAATTTTTCTACTTAAAATGAAAACATTATACACTTGTGCAAAAGCTACTTTGATAGTACTTCTTGCAATTTCATTTATTAATAGCGCACATGCCCAATATAGTGATGATGATGCTGGATCTGGGGAGAGTGCTTTTAGTAAAGATTATATTATAAAAATTATTTCATTACCTGATTCATCTGAAATATACTTAGATGGTAAACTTGTTGGATATACCCCAGCAATAATAAAGGACAAGTTTTCTTTTATAAACAAAAGCAAGTACGAGCTAAAAATTTCCAAGAAGGGCTTTAATGATAAGTTAATCTACTATTCGTCAAAACCCGATTCTAAATTTACAGTTGTTAATGATAATCTTAAAAGGAACAATTCGGGGTCTGACTCTATTCCTTACTTAAGATTTGGGTTTGATAAAATGATTTTTGATATAAAAGATGGCACAAAAATCGGAGAAATAACGTACCGTGGATCAATAAAAACCTATAAGTGGGAAAGTTCAAGCGTTACAGGAACTTACAATTTTAATAGGGTAGCTGAAGATAAAATTGAAGCATTCGGGCTCAATGTATTAAATAGAACCAAATTATTCGCTAATGAACTGGAACAAAAGGCTCCGGATCTAATGATAGGAGCAGAATTAAAGAATATTTCAATTTCAAATGTTCAACAAAGGAAAGACTCCTTCGATTGTCATATGGAAATTGAATGGCAATTTTTTAGCGCAAAGCAAAACAAGATTGTAGGTAGTATGCTATCCAAAGGCGATTTTAGAGTTGAGAAAAATGATGATTCGCAGTTTTTATTATCAGGTGCATTCGAATCTGCGATTGACAGAATGCTGTACAGTAGGGATTTTTTGAATATTGTCAAAAATTTCGGACGAAATAGATTTACCAATAATCATATAGGGGAAGATGTATTTTTAAAAATACCCAAAGAGCAGATTTATGCTAATAATACACAGATGATTAATTCAGTATTAAAGTCTGTTGTGACTGTAAAAGCTGTGGACGAATTAAGTTGGGGAAGTGGATTCATTATTTCCGATGATGGCTACATTATAACTAATCATCATGTCGTTGCAAACGAAAAGACAATGAATGTTGTATTCACTTCCGGGATTACGTTACCAGCTGAGATTGTGGCATATGACCAGGATTTTGATGTTGCATTATTGAAAGTAAAAGGCGCTGGATTCAATCCTCTTAAATTGAGTAATTCTGATTCAGCTACCATAGGTGAAGATGTTATCGCAATTGGCACTCCGAAAGATCTGAAGTTCGGTCAAACTGTTTCAAAAGGAATTATAAGCGCAAAAAGAAAACTTGATGATCACGACTATCTTCAAACGGATGTAAGCATTAATCCTGGCAATAGCGGTGGACCGCTGGTAAATTCAAAAGGGGAAGTTCTGGCAATTGTCACCTTGAAGCAAAATGATGCTGAGGGAATTGGATTTACAATTCCAATAAATGTAGCTATATCAAAGTTAAAAATAAAATTCAAGTAAATATTCTGAAAGGGTTTGTCTACAT